>ERZ791821.4-NODE-4-length-293106-cov-6.761069_pt1 | contig 293106 bp, 298 predicted proteins | sample MGYA00510300_ERZ791821 | MGnify/ENA primary metagenome ERZ791821 (study PRJEB30046, sample SAMN00792034) | human gut metagenome | study: EMG produced TPA metagenomics assembly of the A metagenome-wide association study of gut microbiota in type 2... | reverse complement strand
GTGGCTCAGCTGGTTAGAGCGCCGCCCTGTCACGGCGGAGGTCGTGGGTTCGAATCCCATCCGGGTCGTTTCCTTAGAAATAAGGATTATTAATTTCATATCTGGGATCTTAGCTCAGCTGGGAGAGCATCTGCCTTACAAGCAGAGGGTCATAGGTTCGAGCCCTATAGGTCCCATTTGATGGGAAACCATCATCGACATATTTATATGTCTGCCGGTGTGGCGGAATAGGCAGACGCAAGGGACTTAAAATCCCTCGGGGGCAACCCCGTACCGGTTCAAGTCCGGTCACCGGCATGAAAAGAGCTTGTTTTGCAAGCTCTTTTTTTGTTTAACGAAAAACCCGAATTATGGGAGCGTGATGGAGATGAACAGGAGAGATCTCGAAATAATATGGATAGGAGAACAGATATGACATTTCGATATGCGTTGAAACGATCAATTCCGGTAATGGCGGGATATATCGTTCTGGGAATCGGATTTGGAATGCTGCTGGGAGCGAAGGGCTACGGCATCACCTGGGCGCTCGCGATGAGTGTGTTCATTTATGCGGGGTCAATGCAGTATGTGGCAATTGATCTGATAACAGGTGGCGCATCGCTGATCTCAGCGGCACTTATGACACTGATGGTCAACGCAAGACATTTATTTTATGGAATCTCCATGGTGGAGCGATATAAGGACACAAAACCATATAAGCCGTATTTGATCTTTGCGCTTACGGATGAGACGTATTCGCTGGTGTGCAGTGGAGATGTACCGGAGGGGGTCGAGGAGAAGAAATATTTCTTCCTTGTCTCGCTGTTGAACCAGATTTACTGGGTAATTGGAAGCGTGATGGGATCGGTGCTCGGGAGTGTATTGAATATCAATACGGAAGGGATCGATTTCTCGATGACAGCTCTGTTTCTGGTGGTATTTACGGAACAGTGGATGAGCACGAAGGATCACAGAAGCGCCGTTGCAGGTGTTGCTGCATCCGTGATCTGTCTGTTGATCTTTGGGGCATCAGCCTTTCTGATCCCGTCGATGATCTCTATCACGGTGATTTTGACGCTGATGCGTGGGAGTAAGAAAACTGAGAGCAGCCAGATGACGGCATAATTCATGACATTTTCTGAAGGACAGGAAATAGTATGAAAACAGTGCCCAGGTTGCTGCACACGGGTAGGAAATTTCCGAACTGAAAATTCCGTACAATACAGCGGTAGCGGTGGATTTTGCTTGATTTAGGAGGAATAGAGAGGATGGATTTGAGGGCGGTCACACTGATCGCGGTATGCGTTGCAGTAACGATTGTTTTAAGATTTCTTCCGTTTGTGATATTCGGCAGGAAGAAGGAGATCCCCGGATACATTACATATTTATCGGGATTTCTTCCGTATGCGATCATGGGGATGCTGGTGGTGTACTGCCTGAAAAATGTGAGCTTTTTTGCGGGATCTCATGGAATTCCGGAGATTGCAGCTTCCGCAGTGGTTGTCGGGCTGCACGTATGGAAGAGGAATACACTGCTCAGTATTGCGGCAGGAACTGTACTTTATATGTTTTTGATTCAGGCCGTATTTTAGGATAAGAGGAGAAAGCTCTGGAATTGTGATCATGGGTCATGATCAGTCTGCGGTGGTGCTGGAACTGCAATTTAGTATTCTGAATTGAGGGATAATTTCAGACAGAAGGAACAAGATAACGGTATATTACTTGAGATATTAAAAAAATTATGATATGATAGTCTCATCTTACGGGAAGTCTGGCGGATGGCACTGAATGCGGAATTTCGATGAAAATCCTGAAGGATCGAAATGGAGAATGGCAAAAGTGTAGGATCTTTATGACTGGAATGGAGGTCTGGATGAGACGAAGCGACAGAGAATTGAAGGACATGGCTGATATTGTGGCGATCGCGAAACGGGAGACTGTGTGCACCGTTGCGTTCCACGATGAGTCATGTCCTTATTTAATTCCATTGAATTATGGTGCAGAAGTGGAAGAAGGAAAGCTGGTTCTGTATTTTCACGGAGCGAAGGAAGGGACGAAGATCGATAAGATCAGAGAGAATCCTCAGGTTTCATATTGTATTTACGGGAAAAATAGCCTGGAGATCGATTATGACGCAGCCTGCAAGTCGACGACAAGCTTTGAGAGTATCTGCGGAAACGGAACTGCATATTTCGTGGAAGATCTCACATCGAAGAAAAAAGCTCTGGCGAGCCTCATGAATCAGATGAGTCAGAAGAAGGCATTCGAAGAGAACTCGTTCGCGGAGGCAATGGTGAACGCAGTGACGGTCTGGAAGATCGTAACTGAGAACGTCACCGGAAAAAGACATGAATAACATGAGGGACGGGTGTGTGCACGAATGGAAGCCCATGTGGGACAAAGAGGTGAAGAGAGCCGGAAACGTGCCTGTATGGTTCTGATGGATAAGGGAAACATAGAAAGGAGCATATACATATGGGAACAGATTTTAGAAAAGAGATCGGCATGACGATCGATCAGAGACGCGATGAATATACAAAAATCAGTGACGCGATCTGGGGTTTTGCGGAGCCGAGATTTCAGGAGTACGAGTCCACGAAGCTTCAGCAGGAGTTCTTAAAAGCGAGAGGATTTTCCGTCAAGGCAGATCTCGCAGGAGAAGAGACCGCATTTATCGCGGAATGGGGAAGCGGAAAGCCGATCCTCGCATTTTTAGGTGAGTTTGACGCACTTTCCAGCCTTCAGCAGGAGGCAGACTGCACAGAACGTCACCCGATCGAGGGAAAGACAAACGGACATGGCTGTGGTCATCACCTTCTCGGAACAGCGTCGGTAGCGGCTGTTGATGCGTTAAAAACTTATATGGAAGAGAATCACATGAGCGGAACGATCCGTTACTATGGCTGTCCGGCGGAGGAAAATGCGGGTGGAAAGGCATATCTGGTCCGGGATGGATATTTTGATGATTGTGATATCGCGATTACCTGGCATCCATACACAATGAATAAAGTTATGAAGGGCGGATTCCATCTGGCAAACTTCCGGGCATTCTTTACCTTCCACGGAATCTCATCCCATGCGGCCGGGGCGCCGGAGCTTGGACGTTCCGCGCTGGATGCCGTTGAGATCATGGATATCGGTGTGAACTATATGAGAGAGCATATGATCGATGCAGCGAGAGTTCACGGCGCGATCACAAACTCCGGCGGAACCGCTCCGAACGTGATCCCGGCTGAGGCACAGATCCTCTATGCGATCCGTGCACCAAAGGTAACACAGGTCAAGAAGCTTTATGAGCGGATGTGCGATATTGCAAAGGGTGCGGCTCTGATCACAGGCACGACCGTTGATATCAAGCAGGTTGCAGCATATTCCAACCTGATCAATAATGATACACTGGCGGATCTTGTTCAGGAGAATCTGGAGCATGTGGTTCCGATCGGCTATACGGAGGAAGAGCTTGCATATGCAAAGAAATTCCAGGGTGTGATCACAGAGCTGGATAAAGAAGGAATGAAGGATCAGGCGGCAGTGATCGGAGGAAAAGAGCATAAACAGGAGCTCTTAGAGCAGCCGATGTGGGATCTTATTGTCGATAAAAACAGTGCTTACGGCGGTGGCGGCTCCACGGACGTCGGAGATGTCAGCTGGGTCGTTCCGACAGCACAGGTCTATACCAGCTGTTACGCAGCAGGTACAGCGCTTCATTCCTGGCAGGCTGTTGCACAGGGAAAATCTTCGATTGCTCACAAAGGGATGTTGGCGGCAGCGAAGGTTATGGCGTATGTCGGCGCGGAACTTCTTCTGAATCCGGAATTAATTGAGAAGGCAAAGGCAGACTGGAAGGAAGAGCTTGACGGAGAGACATATCCGAATCCGCTTCCGGCAGATTTAAAACCATCGATCTGGTAATAGGATAGATCAGGCAGTCGGAATGAGAACCATCAAGGGCGATGGTTTTCAGAAGACTGCCTAAAAAAATAGGTATAACAAGCTTCTGCTTATGGAAGTGTTGCACATAGTGCCTGTTGATGGAAATGTGTGTGGCAGGAACAAGGATTACACAGGAAGGAGTGGACAGCATGGAAACAAAGAATCAAGATAGAATTTCTGAACTGGTGGAGAAACAGAAGGACACATATACATCTATGGCGGATGAGATCTGGGGATATGCGGAACCTCGTTTTCAGGAATATGAATCTTCGAGGGTACAACAGGAATACCTTGCGTCTCGCGGATTTTCAATCCGGGCTGACCTTGCCGGAGAGAAGACAGCGTTTATTGCCGAGTGGGGAAGCGGAAAGCCGGTCCTCGCATTTCTTGGTGAGTTTGACGCTCTTTCCAGTCTTCAGCAGGAAGCAGACTGCACGGAGCGTCGTCCGATCGCAGGAAAAACAGATGGACATGGCTGTGGCCACCATCTTCTCGGAACGGCATCTGTGGCGGCTGTCGATGCACTAAAGTCCTATATGGAAGAAAAAGACCTGAAGGGAACGATCCGCTACTATGGCTGTCCGGCGGAGGAGAATGCGGGCGGAAAGGCATATCTGGTCCGGGACGGATATTTCAATGACTGTGATATCGCTATCACCTGGCATCCAAGCACGACGAACAAAACAATGGGAGACGATAAATTCCTTGCCAATTTCCGTGTGTTCTTTACCTTCCATGGAATCTCCTCCCATGCGGCGGGAGCGCCGGAGCTTGGACGTTCTGCGCTGGATGCAGTGGAGATCATGGACATTGGCGTGAATTATATGCGAGAGCATATGATCGACGCAGCGAGAGTTCATGGTGCGATCACAAACACCGGTGGAATTGCCCCGAATGTGATTCCAGCGGAGGCACAGGTACTCTATGCGATCCGCGCACCAAAGGTAACTCAGGTCAAAAAGCTTTATGAGCGGATGTGCGATATCGCGAAGGGCGCGGCGCTGATCACGGGAACGACTGTGGATATTCGTCAGGTTGCCGCTTATTCCAACGTGATCGGAAATGATGTTCTGGAAGAGGTCATGGACAAAAATCTTGACCATTTTATTCCGATCGGATATACGGAAGAGGAGCTGGCGTACGCGGGAAAATTCAAAGAGGTCGTTACGGAGTTAGACAAAGAGGGCTTAAAGGACATGATCGCTCATGTCGTTGAAAAGGACAAGCGGAAGGAAGTCCTGGATATGCCACTGTTGGATTTTAAACTGGACCGGAGCGAATCATATGGCGGTGGTGGCTCTACCGATGTCGGTGATGTGAGCTGGGTGGTTCCGACGGTGCAGACAAATGTGTGCTGCTATGCGGCAGGAACAGCACTTCATTCCTGGCAGGCTGTTGCTCAGGGAAAGGCAAGTGTTGCCCATAAGGGCATGCTGACGGCGGCAAAAGTCATGGCATGCACAGGAGCGGATCTTCTGGAAAATCCGGAGCTCATCAAAAAGGCTCATAAGGACTGGTTGGAAGAGCTGGACGGTGAAACATATCCGAATCCGCTTCCGAAGGATGCAAAACCGGAACTCTGGTAAAAACATAGTCATTTTTTAGATATTTTAGCGTTAGGAAAAAGCTCCAGGAGAATCAGATATGGATTCTCCGGGGGCTTTTGCATATAGTACAAATTGAATATAATTTCAGTATATTATATCGTATTCGCAAAAATTATATATAATATTCGAATTAAGCATTAGACGATATAAAAATTGATATTGTATAATATGCTTAAATACTGAGGACAAAAATAATTATTTTGCAACAAAACAGACAAATACACAAGAAATGGATCGTGCCCAAATGAATGGGGAAAGAAGAAGGGAAAATTAGAACATGCAGGGTATGAGTCTTTGTTCATCGGAAGGAAATAAGCTTATTGAAAAAATTGACAAAGCCTTAGAAATATCCAGAATCATGAAGGATGTAGAGTGTTTCAGTTACCTGGACCGCTATACAGGTTCTGAGGATGGAGAGAAAGCGGCAGAACGAATCGCAAAACGAATGGAAGAACTGGGAATCCCGGTAGAGCGGGAAATTTATCAGGTATATAGAAGCCTTCCGGGAGAAGCATCCATACGGATCCAAGGGGATTCTTCGGAAGCAATCGTGCCTCTGACTCCGTATGTGTATAGTGGAACAGCGGAAAATCTGGAAGCTGAACTGGTTTTCGACCGGATCAGCGCAACCGGAGGCTGCAGCCAGAAGGAGCAGAGAGCAAGAATGGCAGAATTTGCCGGAAAGATCGTTCTGACATATGAGAACAGCTTTGCGTTTGCATGTGAGGCAAAACGTGCCGGAGTTTTGGGCGTGATCACAATCTGGCATGCGGATCTGGCACACCATGGAACGCTTGGAGGTGTATGGGGAACACCTGAGCCGGAGGATCTGGCTTGTCATTATCCGAGAATTCCGTTTGTGGAAATCACAAAAAGTGCAGGAAAGGAATTGCAGAAAAAACTGGAAGAAAGTCCACTGACGGCATGCCTTAACGTTGAAATGTGTCAGTCAATCGTTTCCAGTACCATGCCGGTAGCACGTATTCAGGGAAGATCGGATAAGTATGTGTTGGTTTCCGGTCATTATGATTCCTGGTATGAGGGGATAACGGATAATGGCGTTGCCAATGCTGCTATGATGGAGATTGCCAGGGTATTTCAAGAAAATCAGGAACATCTGGAGCGGTCTGTAGTGCTTGCCTGGTGGTCCGGTCATTCAGATGCCCGTTATTCCGGATCGACCTGGTATTATGATCACCATTGGGAAGATCTGAAAGAAAATTGTGTGGCCCACATTAATATGGATATTTGCGGCTGTAAAGGTTCGGATGTGGTTGGAATGCGGACATCTATGCTGGAGGGCGAAGCCTTTGACCGAGAGTTTTTAAGGGAGTTTAATGATAAAGAACCGGAGGCACCGACGCCGATGGTACGATTCGCAGATCAGACCTTCTGGGGAGCGGATATTCCGTTTGCTATGATGCCGCAGTTTATAAAACAGGATCATAAAATATTTTCCTGGTGGCATACGAAAGAGGATACCTTTGATAAGGTAGATCCGGAGGTGACACTGCGAGATACAAGAGTCATTGCAAAGTTGACCGCCATTTTCGCTAATTGTGAGAAGCTTCCTGCAGAGATGAGCGGGTTTGTCAGCTTTATGGAAAACGAGCTTCGTTCTATAGAACAGAAGCTTAGTGCGGAATTTGATCTTTCTCCGGTCTGGAGGGCGATCGGCAGCCTGAAGGAAGCGGTTGCAGATCTTGAAAACGCTATGGAGAATCAGAAACATACAGACGATGTCATCATGGAAATAGCGGGAGAATTGGCAAGGATCATGTACACGACATCCAGCCCATACCATCAGGATCCGGCGGTAAAGGGAACGGTGTTTGCCGGACTTGCTATGGCAGAGGGTCTGACAAGGGAAAATACAGAAGCAGATTATTATTTGGCAGTCCAGACAAGATTTGTGCGTCAGAGAAACCGGCTTACAGGACAGATGAACGTAGTTGCGGAGAATTGCCGGAAATGGATCTCTGGATGGGGGAAATAAAGTGAGAAGGAAAAAATTATGTAACAATATAATAACAAGGAGGACATGTGCATGAGAAAAAGGATGTATGGAAAACTGACGGCATTGGCATTGGCTGGGGCTATGGTATTGTCGGGCTGCGGACAGAGTGGGGGAAACTCCGGTACATCGACAGCGGATTCAAAGGCGGAGACATCAGCTTCATCCAGTGCGGAAACATCGTCAGAGAAAAAACCAGAGTCCATTGGACGGACAGACATTATTTCGGCGAATAGCAGCGATATCCGGTCTATGGATCCACAGGTGGGGGTGGATTCACCATCTGCAACGCTGAATTTCCATATTTATAATGGTTTGATCAAAATTGATGATAATCGTGAGCCTGTAGGGGATCTGGCAGAGAGTTTTGAGATTGTGGATGACACAAAGTACAAATTTAAACTGCGGAAAGGCGTAAAGTTTCACAATGGAGATGAACTGAAGGCCAGCGATGTGAAATTCAGTTTAGAGCGTGCCAAGACCATGCCAAAAGCAATGTCTAATGCATCAGCCATTGATCATGTTTCTGTTGACGGGGATTACGAGGTGACGATCCATCTTTCAAATCCGTGTCCAGCATTCCTGTATATCCTTAATGATACCAGTATGAAGATCTTATCAGAGAAGGCAGTAACAGAGGCTGGCGATACATATGGAGAAGCTCCGATCGGAACAGGTCCGTTTATGTTTAAAGAGTGGGTTCCGAATGACCACTGGACGTTGGTCCGGTTTGATGACTACTTTGATGGACCTGCTACAGCCACTTCGATTACAACCCGGATCATTCCGGAAGGAAGTGCTCGTACAATCGCACTGGAAACAGGGGAGATTGATGTGATCTTAGCCGTAGATCCGGTGGATGCTGTCAATATTGAGAACTGTAAAGATCTTGTTCTGGAAAGCTGGCCGGCACCTTCTGTAGAATTTATGGCTATGAACACAACTAAAAAAGGATTGGATGATGTCCGGGTACGTCAGGCGATCAATTATGCCACGAATCGTCAGGAATTCGTAGATACGATTGTAGAAGGTCGCGGCGAAGTAGCCACCTCCGTTGTTGCAAAGACTGTGCCTGGGTGGAATGAGGACGTAAAGCCATATCCTCAGGATCTGGAAAAAGCCAAAGAACTTCTTGCAGAAGCAGGATATGAAAATGGACTGGATCTTAAGATGTACGTATCCGGAGAAGTAAGAAGTCGTGCTGCACAGGTAGTTCAGGCTCAGTTAGCTCAGGTTGGCATTAATGTAGACATCAATGTGTATGAATGGGGAGCATTTCAGGATGCGATCAATGCCGGAGAACATGATCTCCTGATTCTTGGCTGGGTAAATACTACTTGTGATCCGGCATATAGTGTAACTCAGTTATTCCATTCAAGAAACTGTGGAATGAGCGGCAATCGTGCATATCTCAAAGATGATAAGGTAGATGAAATGATCGATGCTGCAGCGGTGGAAACAAATCAAGAAAAACGCCTCCAGATATATAAAGACCTTCAGGTTCGCTTAAATGAGCTCTGTCCGTGGGTACCTCTGTATTACAAATATAGCATGGTAGGAAGAAGAGCAGACCTTAAGGGATTCAAATTTAACAAAAATACGTCCTTCCATTATTTGGGAGATTGCTATTACGAGAAGTAAAAAAAGACGGGGCTGTTACGCTTTGGCGTGATGGCCCCAAAGCTTTTTTGCGGCTTATGATATTGGTGTAAGGGAAAAGAAAAAAATTGAAAAAATTTAAAAAGTGTTGACAAAGAAGAAAATATATAGTAGAATATTCTTCGTTGAGTGACAGACATCTGAAACTCAGAGAGCGTGCGTCAGTAGCTCAGCTGGATAGAGCATACGGCTACGGACCGTAGTGTCGGGAGTTCGAATCTTCTCTGGCGCGCTGATTAAGGCATCTGCAATTGCAGATGCCTTTTTTCGATTTCATGGGAACTTTTGATGGAACTTTCTGTGAAACTTGTGCAGTGAAAAAGGAAGAAGCTTCTGGAGGAAATCATGAAAAGAAGAACGGAACATTTTACATATGAGCTGGTCCGGTCCAGGCGCCGTTCCATGTCTTTGAAGGTGGAGCTTGACGGAACGATTACGGTGCGTGCTCCTTTCCGGACACCGCCGGAGACTGCGGATTGGTTTGTGGAGAGTCATCGGGATTGGATCGAGGTGAGGCTCCGTGCCGGAGAACAGATCCTTGCAGTGCGTCCGTCCTACACAGAAACGGAACGTCTTGAAGGAAAAAAACGAGCGGAAAACGTGTTAAAAGAACGATGCTGTTATTACGCAGGGCTCATGGGCGTTTCCTATGGATCGATCACGGTCCGGGAGCAAAAGACGCGCTGGGGGAGCTGCAGTGCAAAGGGAAACCTGAATTTTAATTGGAAGCTGGTTCTGATGCCGGAGGAGATTCTGGACTATGTTGTGGTCCATGAGCTTGCCCATCGGCTCCAGATGAACCATAGCACGGAATTCTGGGATGAAGTGGAGAAGATTCTGCCGGACTATCGAAAACGGCGGCAATGGCTGAAGGAAAATGGCCAGAAGTATTGAACGTGCCGGAATGAGGAAGCGCAAAGAGGGAGAGAAACGATGCAGAAAAAGAAAGAAATCTGGATGCTTCAGACAAAACGGGCAGATTTTAACGGGCTTGCGATGCGTCTGGGGGTGAGTCCGGTGGCTGTTCGGATCATGCGAAACCGAGGTCTTTTGGATGAACGTGAGATGAGAAAGTATCTTTACGGGACACTGGATGATCTTTATGATCCGCGACAGATGAAGGGAATGGAGACCGCTGCGGGGATCATTGAAAAGAAGTTGATAGAAGGGAAAAAAATCCGGATCATCGGCGACTACGATATTGATGGTGTTTGTTCAACATATATTCTTCTCAAGGGATTTCACCGTGCTGCCGGAAATGGGCAGATTGATTATGAGATACCGGACCGGATCCGGGATGGCTACGGGATCAACGAATCCATCATCCGTCAGGCAGCAGAGGACGGGATCGATACACTTGTGACCTGTGATAATGGAATCGCGGCATTAAAGGAGATCAGCATCGCAAAGCAGCTTGGCATGACGGTTGTGGTGACCGATCATCATGAAGTACCGGTAGATGTTTATGGACAGATTCTGCCGCCGGCAGATGCAGTGGTTGATCCGAAGCAGGACGGGGAGACGTATCCGTACCATGAAATTTGCGGTGCGGTCGTAGCATGGAAGCTTATAAACGTGATCTATGAGGATCTTGGAATTCCGGAGCATGAGTGGATGGAGCTTCTGGAGTTTGCGGCCATTGCGACCGTGGGAGATGTCATGAAGCTGCAGGATGAAAACCGTCTGATCGTCAAATACGGACTGAAAAAGATCGGTTCGACGAAGAACACCGGTCTCAGAATGCTTGTAGAGAAAAACAACCTGGATATAAACAATCTGAGCGCATATCACATTGGTTTTGTGATCGGACCGTGCTTAAATGCAGGTGGACGGTTGAAAAGTGCGAAGGTTGCGCTCCGGATGTTGTTAGAACAGGATCCGGACCGGGTCAGTGGGCTGGCGGATGAATTAAAGGAACTCAATGATGTGAGAAAGGATATGACGGCAAAGGGAGAAACAGAGGCTATCGAACAGGTAGAACGTTTCTACATGTCGGATAAGGTGCTGGTGGTGTTCTTGCCGGAGTGCCATGAATCACTTGCCGGGATCATAGCCGGAAGACTCCGGGAGCATTTCCATAAGCCATCCTTTGTGCTGACGAGAGGCGAGCAGAGTGCGAAGGGATCCGGACGTTCCATAGAGGCATACCATATGTACCAGGGGCTTTGCGAGGTGTCGGATCTGCTGGTGAAATTTGGCGGGCATCCAATGGCAGCGGGACTTTCCATTGAGGAAAGTGATATTGATGAGTTCAGGAGAAGACTGAATGAAAATGCAAAGCTTACGGAAGATGATTTCGTTCCGCAGATCTGGATCGATGTTCCGATGCCGTTTGAGTATGTGAATGAAAAAATCGTGGATGAGCTCAAAGGTCTGGAACCATTCGGGCAGGGAAATGAAAAACCGTTGTTTGCCCAGAAAAGTCTGACGATTCGAAATGTACGTGTTCTTGGAAAAAATCGAAATGTCGTGAAAATGAATCTGGTGACGAACACTGGACATCCGTTCGATGGTCTGCTGTTTGCAGATGGAGATCGTTTTTTGGAAGAGCAGACAGGGCAGAATACGATCGACATGATCTATTATCCGGATGTAAATGAATATAATGGGACACGTACCTTGCAGGCGATCATAAAAAATTATAAATTTCGTTGATCGGTCAGTCGGAGAATGGGAATGCAGGCATGATTTCCTCTCCATCCTCATAAACTTGCTTTGAGCAAAAGAGGATGGAGAGAAATTTTTTTATGGAAAAGCCGGGGGATTTTGAACGGTGCTCTGTTTTTGAGACAAAAATGCTGCTGGGATCGTCGGATGACGGGGGATTGAGTGGGAAGGAAGCGACAAAGCGGCTTCGGGAGTATGGGCGGAACGAGCTGGAGGAGAAAAGGCCTCCGTCTGTGGCAGAACGGATGCTTTCGCAATTGATGGATCCGCTGATCTATGTACTTTTGGCGGCAGGAGGAATTTCTGTATTTCTTGGAGAACGAGGAGATGCGGTGATCATTGCAGCAGTTGTGCTGCTCAATGCAACGGTTGGTGTGATTCAGGAGGGAAAGGCCCAGAAAGCGCTGGAGTCATTAAAAAAGCTGACAACAAGGAAGGCGCTTGTCCGGCGGGACGGAAAGCTTTTGGAGATGGACGCGGCGGAGCTGGTGCCGGGCGACAGGGTGCTTTTAAATGCCGGGCAGCAGGTACCGGCGGATCTCCGACTGATCCGTTCGGAAAATATGAAGGTACAGGAGGCATCACTTACCGGAGAGTCTGTACCGGTGGAAAAGGATGCGCAGTATGTGGCTTCGACCGGAACACCTCTCGGTGATCGAAAAAATATGGCATATATGTCAACCTTTGTGACTGCCGGACGCGGTGAAGGGATTGTTACAGATACCGGGATGCAAACTGAGATCGGACGAATCGCGAAAATGATCCATGAAACACCGGAAGAGATTACACCGCTTCAGAAACGGTTGGGAGAGTTGGGAACATTTCTTAGTATTCTGGCTGTGGGTCTCTGTACGATCCTTTTTCTGGCGGCAGTCTGGCAGAAGCGGGATGTTGGGGAGATGTTTCTGACAGCGATCTCTTTGGCTGTGGCAGCAGTTCCGGAAGGACTTCCGGCTGTGGTGACGATCGTCCTTGCGCTTTCTGTTTCGAGGATGGCGAAGGTACATACGATCGTGAGACGTCTTCCTTCTGTGGAAACTCTTGGAGCGGTTAATGTGGTTTGCTCGGACAAAACGGGGACATTGACAAAAAATCAGATGACGGTGCGGAATCTGGATGGGGACAGAGAGTGGCTTTTACGAACATTTTTACTCTGCAATGATGCAAGATGGGGAAAGCACGGAATCATCGGAGATCCTACAGAAGCAGCTTTTCTTTTATATGCGGATAAAAATGCAAGGAATGGGGAAAAACAGTCCGAACAGATCCGGGATGCGTGGAAAAGAATTGCGGAGCGTCCGTTTGACTCGGAGAGAAAGTGTATGACAACGGTGCATCAAAACGGAATGCGGACAGTTTCGTTCACGAAAGGTGCACCGGACATAATCCTTGAAAATTGCACCTCCTACCGAGACGAAATGGGAGTTCATCCGATGGGAGTATCGAAACGAACATGGTACATGAGGCGGGCAGAAAAAATGTCTGCGTCCGGTGGGCGTGTTCTTGGGGCGGCGGTAAAGGAGGGAAAGGATCTTTCCGAGAAGGGAATGACCTTTCTGGGAATGGCAGTGCTTGAGGATCCGGTCCGTCCGGAGGTTTCCGGAACAGTGGAAGAATTCCGCCATGCAGGTGTTACGACCGTCATGATTACAGGGGATCATAAGGATACGGCACTTGCGACCGCAAGAACGCTTAAGATCGCGGATTCTCCCTCTCAGTGCATGACAGGGTCAGAGCTGGATTGCCTGGGCGATGGGGAGCTTGCTGATAAGATTTCGGAGATCCGGGTATTTGCACGAGTTTCTCCGGATCATAAGGTACGGATCGTCCGGGCATTGAAAAAAAACGGCGGAATCGTGGCGATGACCGGGGATGGAGTCAATGATGCCCCATCTTTAAAAGCGGCGGATGTCGGGATCGCGATGGGAATGAGCGGAACGGATGTGGCAAAGCAGGCAGCAGATATAGTATTGACAGACGACAATTTTGCAACGATCCGGGAAGCTGTCCGGGAAGGAAGAGAGATCTATGCCAATATTAAAAAGACGGTCATTTTTCTTTTATCATCGAATTTTGGTGAGATCATGACCATGTTTTTTGCGATCCTTTTTTCCTTTCCGGCACCTCTTAAGGCAAGTCATATCCTGTGGATCAATCTGATCACGGATTCGTTGCCGGCTCTGGCCCTGGGGACAGATGTATGTGACGGGAGAGAACTGATGAAAGAAAAACCGAGAAAGCAAGGAGAGAGCCTGTTTGCGCATGGCGGCGGAGTCTGTACGTTGTTTTACGGTTTCCTGATCGCATTGATCAGTCTGACCGCGTTTCTGATCGTTCCTGCAAAGCTTCTTGTAAGCAGCGGACGGCAGCTGACCCCGGCAGCGGTGGCGGACGTCTTACAGTCTCCAAAGCTTCTTGCATGCTGCCAGACATACGCATTTACGGTTCTTGGATTGTCACAGCTTTTTCATGCGATCGGAATGCGTGATGTGGAAAAATCTGTATTTCGGATGGATCATGGAGGGAACCCTCTGATGATCGCTGCAGTATTCATTGGATTTGCTCTGCAGCTTATGGTGACGGAACAGCCGGCTCTGGTTGCGGCATTTCAGACGGTGCGTTTGAATGCCGGGGAATGGAAAACTTTGCTCGTGCTTGCGGCCATGCCGCTGTTCGCCCATGAGATGTTTATTTTCCTGACACATATATTCAACCCGTCTAAAACGGCGGAATGATAAAAAACAGGCACAGAGATAAAAAAACGGTCTCCGGGTATTCCCAACAGAGAAAAAAATTGGTAAAATAATGGTGAAATCTGCGGAAAAAGAATGCCCGTACTGCAAAACGAAAATCAATATTCATGCGACACGCTGTCCGCATTGTACATCGGTTCTGGAAGATCAGTAGTCTTTTTCAGACGGTAACAGGCAGATGAGCCAGACATTCCCGGCGGATAAGGAGTAATTTCTGCCGGGAATTTTTGTTTAAAAGAAAATAAGCGGCCGCGGGGACATCTGAATGTGACGGGCCGCATTCAGTTGGAGATCAGGAAGGAACAATCATGAAGAATAATATCCGCATTACTCTGGAATACGACGGAAGCCGGTATGATGGGTGGCAGAAACAGGGAAATACCGACAATACGATTCAGGGAAAACTGGAAAACGTGCTTTTCAGAATGGCTGGAGAAGAGATAGAGGTCCATGGCTCCGGAAGAACGGATGCGGGGGTCCATGCGAGAGGTCAGGTAGCTAATTTCCATATTAATGCGGAAATCTGTCCGGACGGAGAGTCAGCACGGGAATATCTGAACCGGTATCTTCCGGATGATATCAGGGTCCTCTCTGCGAAGATTGTGCCGGAACGGTTTCACAGCCGCCTGTCTGCCACATCAAAGACATATGGATATTATGTGGAGACCGGGGATAAGAAAAACGTATTCGAACGAAAATATGTCTATGGCTGCGGGAAGAAGCTGGATGTGAAAGCGATGAGACAGGCGGCGGAATTTCTTATCGGCGAACATGACTTCAAAAGCTTCTGCGCGAACCGCAGAATGAAAAAAAGCACGGTGCGCCGGATCGATGAGATCCGGATCGTGGAACATGGAACGAAGCTCGAATTCCTGTATACAGGAAATGGCTTTCTCTATAACATGGTGCGGATCTTAACGGGAACGCTTTTGGAGGTCGGCAGTGGAACGCGGAGACCGGAGAAAATGAAAGAGATCATTGCAGCGAAAAACCGTGATATGGCGGGAAGAACAGCTCCGCCCGAGGGATTATTCCTTCTCCACGTGGGCTATGAGGGCGAAAGGGAAACGGTATGATGAATCAGAACAAAGAATATGAGGACATGCCAGTTAAGGAAAAGAAAAAGAAGCAGGAGTTACGGGAAGCCGGGATGGACGTAAACGGTGAATTCTCTATGGACTCCCTGAAAAAGTGGTTCAGACGGGCCGGAGGAGCTCTGTCAATCTGCGCGGCAGCAGTATGCCTGATGGCGGTGCTGATGATGGGGAAGAACCGGAAGGAGTCACTGATCATGGAAGTAAATTCGGATATTATGATGGAATTTACCATGAACCGGCGGGGATCCGTGTTATCTGCAAAGGGAATGATGGCCAGATCAAATGAGGCAGTCTCCATGACCGTGTTTGAGGGGAAAAGCCTTGGAATCGCAGTGGGGAAGATCTTTGACAGGCTTGCGGATAACAACAGTCTCGGAGAGGATGGGGGAATCCTGATCTCCGTCCGGAAGTCCGGCGCGGAAGTAAAGGCGTCACCGGAAAAGATCGTAAAAGAGCTGCAAAAGCAGACGGAATCCGAGCTTCAGAAAAAGGAGTCCAGGGCGACGGTCTATGTGTTTGAGTCAGAAGAGGACACAAAAACCCGGGAGATTGCGGAAAAATATGGGATCACGGTGACGAAGGCAGAATTTTTAAAGCACCTTTTTTCGGAAAATCCGGGGATCACGATAGGAAAGCAGGAAGAACTTGCCGGGCATTCCTCAAAACGCCTGATCCGGGAGATCAATGAGCAGGAATATCAGATATCCTTAAAACCGGTGGTCGTAAAGACAACTTTCGAAAAAGCAAGCGAAGAGACCACGGAGGAGACAGCAGCTTTAGAGACAACAGAAGCTGTGTCGGAACAGAAATCTGCGGCTTTGGATACGGGTGACGAGAGAGAATCCACGAAAAATGACGGACTTTCCGAGATGCAGAGACGGAGAAAAGCTCTGGAGGCCGGGGAGAGCGTGGACTGGGTGGATCAGGAGACGAACAGGGAGCTGGGCGATCCGGATGAGAAAGACCGGCATTCATCGAATTCCCGGACCTCTCCGACAGAGACTGTGCCGCAGAAAACTGCGGAGCCGAAAACTACGGAGCCGAAAACTGAGGAACCGAAAACTGCGGAACCGGAAACTGCGGAACCGGGAACTACAGCATCGGAAACTGTGCCGCCGGAAACTGCACCGCCGACAGCCCCGGAGACAACAGCAGCGGTTACAGAGACTACCGCCGCGTCCGGAATGCTGACGCCGGAGACGAAAACACCGGCGTACTTAAGGGGACCGGGATTTGAAGATCCGGATAATCCGAAAAATCAGAATTAAAAAAGTAAAAAAATTGAAAAAAACAGTTGACGGATCAGAGTCGTTGCGTTATAATACAACCTGTTGATGCATTGGGCTATCGCCAAATGGTAAGGCAACGGACTCTGACTCCGTCATTTTCAAGGTTCGAATCCTTGTAGCCCAGTTTTAAAACTTAATATCGTTCAAGTGCTTAAGGCACATATTATTGGGCTATCGCCAAATGGTAAGGCAACGGACTCTGACTCCGTCATTTTCAAGGTTCGAATCCTTGTAGCCCAGTTAACAAAAGGCTGTTAATCTTTGTGAATGCAAGGCTTAATGGTCTTTTTTCTTGCGCTTGGCAGGCATTTGTGTTAAGGTAGTGGTGCGGATGGACGGTTTGCATTGGCAGACATCTGAGCGTTGAAGATCCGTGTTCATGAGCAGGAAGTTAGAGACAGATTGAGACAACAACATGAGGTTAGACTATGTACGAATTAAACAGCCGGGTCCGGTACAGTGAGACGGATATTGACGCGAAGCTGTCCCTGACCGGAATTATGAATTATATGCAGGACTGCTCGACGATGCAGTCGGAGGATGCCGGAGTCGGGATCGGATATCTTGGACGGGAGAAGAAGGCGTGGCTTTTATCTTCCTGGCAGATCGTGATCGGACGCCGTCCGGTCCTCGGAGAATGGATCAAGGTCCTGACATGGCCCTATGCGGTCAAGGGACTTTACGCACTGAGAAATTTCGCGATCCTCGATGAAAAAGGAGAATATCTGGTGAAAGCCAATTCCTACTGGTTTCTGATGAATACGGAGACTGGCCGGCCTATGAGGATTACGGATGCGGATACTGATCCGTACGGCGAATTTAATCCGAAGATCGAGATGGAGGACGCGGGACGAAAGATCGCCGTGCCGAAGGAGATGGAAGAGACTGGACGTCTGGTGGTCATGAAGCATCTTCTGGACACAAATCTCCATGTAAATAATGCCCAGTATGTGGATATTGCGCGAGAACTTGTTCCGGCAGGTACGGAGATCGGCGAGATCCGGGCGGAGTACCGGAAAGCGGCTGTGCTTGGAGATGAGATGGTCATTAAAAGCACAAGAGAGGGAAGATCTTATCTCGTGTCACTTTGTAATTCCGACGGTGATGTGTTCGCGAATGTCGAGTTAAAGGAAACAGAAATGTAATTCAATGAGCCACGTAAGAATCTGTCAACCGCAGATTCTGCGGACAGAATGCCAAAAGGTTATAGACAGGTATAGCTGTAAGTGCAGCGGAAAATAAAAAGAGAGGACGCAGTGTCGGGAAAATCGGCTGCGGGAGGACGAAAGACATGATGGAAATCGGAAAAATTCAGAAACTGAAGGTGATCAAGGAGAAAGACTTCGGAATTTACCTTTCTGACGGGGACAAGGCGGATGCCCAGGGTGTTCTTCTCCCCAAAAAACAGGTGCCGGAAGGAACAAAGATCGGTGATGAGCTGGAGGTGTTCCTCTACAAGGATTCTGAGGACCGCCTGATCGCGACGACATCCCGCCCGAAGGTTACTCTGGGTGAGACAGCGGTCCTTGAGGTGAAAGAAGTCTCAAAGATCGGCGCGTTTCTCGATATGGGACTGGAGAAAGATCTCCTGCTCCCGTTTAAGGAGCAGACCCACCAGGTCCGCAAAGGGGAGAAATGCCTGGTTGCCCTCTATGTCGATAAGAGCAAACGTCTCGCGGCGACCATGAAGGCGTACCAGTATCTGAGATGTGATTCCCCGTACCACACCGGAGACGAGGCGGATGGATTTGTATTTGAGATCAATCCAGATATGGGCGCATTCGTTGCAGTGGATGGGATCTACCAGGGAATGATCCCGAAAAAGGAGCTGTTTTCCGGCTACAAGGTAGGGGACGAGATCCGCGTCCGTGTGACGAGAGTGCGTGGGGATGGAAAGGTTGACCTCACAACACGCGACAAGGCGGGCAGCCAGATCTTTTCTGACTCCGATCTTGTCATGAAGGTCATCGAAGAATTTGACGGTGTTTTGCCGTTTAATGATAAGGCATCACCGGAAGTCATCGCGAGAGAATTTAAACTCAGCAAGAATGCCTTCAAGCGCGCGGTGGGCCACTTATTAAAAGAAGGAAAGATCGAGATCACGGAGAAGAGCATCCGAAAAATCGATAAATAAGGAAAAAATGGAGGACAATCACATGAAGAAAGTAATCAGCACAACAAAAGCACCGGCAGCAATCGGACCGTACTCTCAGGCAATCGAGGCAAACGGCTTTGTATTCGCGTCAGGACAGATCCCGGTAGATCCGGAGACAGGTGAGATCCCGGAGGGGATCGAAGCACAGGCGGAGCAGGTTATGAAGAACATGAAGAATCTTCTCGAGGCAGCAGGAACATCCATCGACCAGGTTGTAAAGACAAGCGTATTTATCAAAAATATGGATGATTTCTCAACCATCAACGGCATCTACGCGAAATATTTCGAAAAAGACTGCCCGGCACGTTCCTGTGTGGAGATTGCAAGACTTCCGAAGGATGTTCTGCTTGAGATGGAGGCAATTGCTGTAAAATAAGCAGGGCTGGAATGGATTTTTTGTGTGACTGTGAATGGACTGAGCAGTTATAAAATTTTTGGAACCTGAGCAGCGGCTGTCAGAAAATGACGGCCGCTGCTTTTTTTGGCAATTTTGATAATGATTTAACTATCTTCCTGCCTGTTTTTATGAAAAAAGGGTATATTTGTCAAAAACTTAAATCCACTATATGGAATATGCATGGAAAAAACGAAATTTTTTTGTGGAATAACCATATGGAAAAACAAGTACTAATTGTGTATGATGGATGCAACAGATATAAAAATAGGTTAAGTCTGCAATTCTGCAGTTAACCGTGAGAATACAGATCAGGAGGAAATCAATGTCCGGTTTAGTGTTAAGGAATATCAACAAGACGTTCCCGGGTGATCAGCAGGCGATCCGGGATTTCAACCTGGAAGTGAAGGACAGGGAGTTTTTGATCCTGGTGGGACCGACGGCGTGCGGAAAATCGACGCTGCTCCGGATGATCGGCGGTCTGGAGGAGATCACCTCCGGCAGTCTGATGATCGATGGAATGGATATGACGGATGCAGATCCGAAAGAGAGAAATGTCGCAATGCTTTTTAAGAACAGTGTGCTCTATCCTGGAATGAGTGTGGAGGACAACCTTACATTCTCCCTCAGAATGGCAAAGATGCCGGCTGCAGAGATCGCGAAAAGAGTGGATGAGACTGTGGGGATCCTGAAAATCGATGGAATCCTTGAAAAAATGCCGGAGGAACTTTCGGCAGCGGATACATACCGTGTTCTTCTCGGACGCGCCCTGATGCGCCGCCCGGGGATCCTGCTCTTGGACCGCACCATCGCGGAGGCAGACCCGGATGTCCAGGAACTGATGAGAAAAGAGTTCGCAAATATCAACCGTGAGCTTGGAATTACCGTGATCTACGTGACGGACAACCAGAAGACCGCTATGGCATTAGGAACGAGAATGATCGTCATGAACGAGGGCGAGATCTGCCAGGAAGACTCCGCGCAGAATATCTATGACCATCCGGAGAGTCTGTTTGTGGCAGGATTCTTCGGAACACCGAGAATGGATCTTTCCATTGCCAAGGTGTTGGAGGAGAACGGAAATATTATTCTGAAGTTTGCGTCAGGAAAGATCCGGCTTTCCGGAGAAAAGGCTGAACTTTTAAAAAAACTCGGCTATGTCGGAAAAGAAGTCTTCACAGGCGTACGACCGGAAAAGATCGTTCCGGCGGAAGATGGAAAGGGTGAGATCACCGGAGACATTCTTGGCAGCGAGGAGATTGAGGATGCCACATACATCCGTTTCCATGTTGGAGAAAACGAATTTCTTGCAAAAGCATCCGACGGTGAAAAGCCGTCCGAAAAGAAAATGTCCTTTGCGGTCTCCGGAGATGATGTGTACCTTTTCGACAAAGAAACAGAAAAAATTATTGTAACTGTTCAGTAGGTCTGCGCACTTGCTGCGCTGACCGTAAGAAAACATAGGCTGGAAGGCAAAAATCCCATCAGCGAAGCTGATCTGGAATGGATTTTTGCACGTAACTATGAAGGTACTGAATAGTTACAAATTATTAAAGAATAACCATAACTGTTCAGTAGGTCTGCGCACTTGTTGCGCTGACTGTAAGGAAACATATGAAGGTACTGAATAGTTACGAATAACCAAAATATCAGGCAGACCGGTTCCAGATGGGAAATCCGGTCTGCCTTTTTCCATGTTTTTTAGTAAAAAATACAAAAAAAATCTTTTCTTTTTTGTGATTTTGCATTAGAATAAATGTGGATATGTCCATACTGCGAAAAGGAGAGGGCGCTATGATTTCAAATCAGATTTTACAGTCGAATATCGAAGGACTGAAAGAGATTACAAGAATTGACCTGTGCGTCTGTGATGTGGAGGGAAAGGTCCTGGCTTCCACATTCGAGCATGCGGAAGAGTATGAAAGTTCCATACTTGCGTTTGTGGATTCTCCGGCGGACAGCCAGGTGATTTCCGGTTATCAGTTCTTTAAAGTATTTGATGAACATCAGCTTGAGTACATCCTGCTTGCAAAAGGCGGCAGCGATGACGTGTATATGGTAGGCAAACTGGCAGCATTCCAGATCCAGAATCTTCTGGTGGCCTACAAAGAAAGATTCGATAAAGATAATTTCATCAAGAACCTGCTTCTTGATAATCTTCTGCTCGTTGATATCTACAACCGGGCGAAGAAACTTCATATCGAGACAAATGTAAAACGTGTCGTATTCCTGATCGAGACAAAGAATGAGAAAGATACGAATGCCCTGGAGACCATGCGCAGCCTGTTCTCCACAAAGACAAAAGACTTTATCACCGCAGTCGACGAGAAGAATATCATTCTTGTCCGTGAGGTGAAACCGGGTGAGACCTATGAAGATCTCGAGAAGACAGCAAATACGATTTTAGATATGCTGAACACAGAGGCGATGTCCAAAGTGCGCATCGCGTTCGGTACCATCGTTGGCGAGATCAAGGATGTTTCCCGTTCCTACAAGGAAGCAAAGATGGCTCTCGATGTCGGAAAGATCTTCTACAGCAGCAAGAACGTTGTAGCGTACTCCAACCTCGGTATTGGCCGTCTGATCTATCAGCTTCCGCTTCCACTCTGCCGGATGTTTATCAAAGAAATTTTTGATGGAAAGAACCCGGATGAGTTCGACGAGGAAACACTCACAACGATCAACAAATTCTTTGAGAACAGCCTGAATGTCTCCGAGACATCAAGACAGCTCTACATCCATAGAAATACGCTTGTTTATCGTCTGGATAAGCTCCAGAAGAGCACCGGACTGGATCTGCGAGTATTTGAGGATGCGATCACCTTCAAAATTGCCCTGATGGTTGTAAAGTACATGAAGTACATGGAGAATCTGGACTACTAAATTATGATAGAAATTTCAAAACTGACAAAGACCTATGACAGGGGTACGAAAGCCCTGAAGGACGTGAACATCACCATCGATGACGGGGAATTTGTCTTCATAACCGGCCGGAGCGGTTCCGGAAAATCTACACTGATCAAGATCCTCTTGAAGGAAGTGGAGCCGACCTCCGGTCGTGTTGTCGTTAATGACATGGACCTCAGAAAGATGCCGCGAAGATATGTTCCGAAGTATCGCCGGCGTCTCGGTGTCGTATTCCAGGATTTCCGTCTTTTAAAGGATAAGACGGTCTATGAGAATGTGGCATTTGCCCAGCGGGTGATCGGGGAGTCCAGCCGGACGATCCGGGAATCGGTTCCGCAGATGTTAAAGATGGTAGGCCTTTCTTCCAAGTATAAGTTTTTCCCGCATCAGCTCTCCGGCGGAGAACAGCAGCGCGTGGCGATTGCCCGGGCACTGATCAATCGCCCGGAGATCCTGCTTGCCGATGAGCCCACAGGAAACCTGGATCCCCACAATGCGATGGAGATCATGGGACTCCTGGAGAAGATCAACCGGCGTGGAACAACGGTGATCGTTGTCACACACAGCCATGAGATCGTGGACCTGATGAAGAAACGCGTCATCACGATCGACCGCGGAATGGTGGTCTGTGATGAGGAGGAAAGTGGGTACCGTTATGAGGATTAGTACATTCTGGTTCTGCATGAAGCAGGGACTGGTAAATATATGCAGAAATATCTGGTTTTCCCTTGCGTCGACCGCGATCATTTCTGCATGTATTTTTTTATTTTGCGTATTTTTCTCCGTGATCACCAACATCGAATATATGGTCCGCACGGCGGAGACCACAATGGGAATCACGGTATTTTTTGATGAGAACCTGACGGAGGACGAGATCAAAGACATCGGCGCGAAGATCGAGTCGGACAAGTCGGGAATGATAAAAGAGATAAAATTCGTCTCCGCTGAGGAGGCGTGGGACGGCTTTAAGACAGAGTATTTCGGTGAGGATGAAGCCTTAGCGGAAGGTTTTGCGGATGACAACCCACTTGCAGGCTCCTCTTCCTACGAGATCCGCCTGAACAATATTACGGATCAGGATGGAATGGTGGCATACCTGGAAAGTATTGATGGTGTGCGGAAAGTAAACTATTCCAACAGTGCGGCTACGGGACTTGCAAGCTTCAATAAGATCCTGGGCCTGCTGTTCGGCGTCCTGATCGCCATGCTGTTGGCTGTTGCGGTATTCCTGATCAGCAATACGATCTCCGTTGCGGCTGAATTCCGGAAGAACGAGAACAGGATCATGCGTCTTATCGGAGCGACGAACTTTATGATCCGGGCCCCGTTTGTGGTAGAAGGAACGATCCTGGGGCTTGTCGGAGCGGCGATCCCGTTGGGGGTTATGCTTTTCGTCTACCGACAGACGGTGGAGTATGTGATGAACCGGTTTGAACTTCTCTCCGGAATCATCCAGTTCCTGCCGCTTGGAACCTTCTATCCGATGATGGCGGCGATCGCCCTGGCGCTGGGCGGCGGACTTGGATTTTTTGTAAGCTTCTTTACGATCCGCAAAGAGCTGCGTGTGTAGGAGGGGACAGCATATGAGAAAATCAGGAAGATTTCTGGCTGCGGCCCTGTCCTTTGCCCTGGTTCTTGCGACACCGCTTTCTGCCCAGGCGACAAAGAGCGGATTGAGTGACGCGAAGAGCAAAAAGACGGCGCTGGAGGCGGAAAAAAAGAAGACGGAACAGGAGCTAAAGAACCTGGAAGACCTTAAAAGCGATACGACGGCCTATGTCAAAAAGCTGGATTCCAGCCTGGAGTCCATCGGAAATGAGCTTTCAAAGCTTGGCGATGACATAGACGCGAAGGAAAAACAGATCGATACGACGAAACAGGAATTATCCGAGGCGAAGGAGACAGAGAAAAGCCAGTATGAATCCATGAAGCTGCGGATAAAATATATGTATGAGAAGGGCGACAGCACCTATGTGGACCTACTCATGGAGTCCGGCTCCCTCTCGGAGCTCTTGAGCAAGGCGGAGTACATCACAAAGATCTCGTCCTACGACCGGCAGAAGCTCGATGAATATGCCGCTACGAAGGAGAAAATCGCGGAGAAGGAAAAGAGTTTAGAGAGTGAACATGCCGAGCTCCTGATGCTTCAGGACGAGACGGAGGCAAAACAGGCGTCCGTGGAGAAGCTTCTGGCTGCAAAACAGACGGAGCTTCAGAACTACGAGACGAAGATCGCCTCCGCGGAGGGACAGATCTCCGAGTACGCGAAGTCCATCGAGGCCCAGGAGAACCAGATCAAGTCCATCGAGGCAGAGATCAAGCGGAAGGAAGAGGAAGCGAGAAAGAAAGCCGAGGAAGAAAAGAAAAAGGCCGCAGCGGCAAACAAGGCGGCACAGACGTATAAAACCGTGAGTCTTGGGGACATTAGCTTTACATGGCCGTGTCCTGCCAGCGGGCGGATTACTTCCGGCTTTGGAGGGCGAAAATCCCCGACGAAGGGCGCGTCCTCGAACCATCAGGGAATTGATATCAGCGCGCCGACGGGAACATCGATCGTGGCTGCTGCTGCGGGTGAGGTCGTGATCGCGACTTACAGTTCTTCTGCAGGAAATTATGTGATGATAAGCCATGGCGGCGGCGTGTATACAGTTTATATGCATGCATCGAGCCTGCTTGTATCACAGGGGCAGAGTGTGAAAAAGGGACAGACCATCGCGAAGGTCGGTTCGACGGGATACTCCACAGGGTCCCATCTCCACTTCGGAGTCCGGGTGAACGGGTCCTATGTGAATCCGACGAAATATGTGAGCCCGTAGGGACTGACAGGCAGAAAAGTGAGCCTGCGGTGCTGAACGCAGGGAAATATGACCTGTAGACTTTTTACATAAAGATCCTGGCACAGTTTTTATCGGATGAGATCTGGCTGCCCTGGGATGAAGGAGAAAAGACATTGGAAGAGAAAGAGACAAAAAATAAATTTTGGAAAGGCGTCCTTGTCGGAGTCCTTGTGACAGCATTCTCCGGACTTGCAGTCGTAGGTGTTGCAACGGGGATCTGGACCGTAGGAAGGCGTGCATCTGAGAGCCAGAGCACACAGACCGCGGAGACATCCGGCGCTCAGCTGGATATGAACAAGATCACGCCGAAGCTTCAGTATATGGAGGCACTGATCGATAAGTACTTCCTGTTCGATGAGAACATGACTGAGGAAGAACAGGCAAAGAACGGAACGGCGGAAGATTGGATCTACCGCGGTTACATGTCCTCGTTGAACGATCCGTATTCCGTATATTACGATAAGGACGAGTACACAAGCCTGAATGAGGAGACTTCCGGAACTTACTGCGGAATTGGTGTTCAAGTGAGCCAGAATGTATACACAGGAATCATCACGGCGGTCAAGGTGTTCAAGAACTCCCCGGCCCAGGAAGCCGGAATGCTGCCGGGAGATATCCTCTATAAAGTGGAAGATATCGAGGCTACCGGAGAGGATCTGTCTCTTCTCGTCAGCGACCACATCCGAGGTGAGGAGGGAACGAAGGTTCATTTGACCGTGTACCGCCTGTCCACGGATGAGTATGTGGAGATGGACGTGGAGCGCCGTATGGTGGAGAACCCGACGGTAGAGTATGAGCTGTTGGATGAACATGCCGGCTACATTTCACTTTCTTCCTTTGAGGAGGTAAGCTCTGAACAGTTTAAGAGCGCTGTGGATGATCTGGCATCCAAGGGAATGGAAAAGCTGATCATCGATCTTCGAAACAATGGCGGCGGCGTTGTTCAGGCGGCGAAGGATATTGCGGACTACCTGCTTCCGGATGGAAAGACCATTGTAAGCTTCAAGGGAAAAGGAATCGATGACAGCGTCTATACTTCCGATGACGGACATGAGGTAGATGTCCCGATCATTCTTCTTGTAAACGGTGAAAGCGCCAGTGCGTCCGAGGTTCTGACAGGTGCCTTAAAGGACAATGCCTGGGCAACGATTGTAGGCGAGAAGACCTTCGGAAAAGGAATCGCTCAGGGCATCTTCAACCTGCCGGACGGCAGCGGTCTGAAGCTCACGACGGCATACTACTATACCCCGTCAGGCGAGTGCATCCACAAACTTGGCATCGAGCCGGATGTGACCGTAGCTCTCGACGAAGACTTAAAGTCAAAGATCGAGATCCCGAAGGATGAGGACAACCAGCTTCAGACAGCTCTGGAGGTCTTCGATGAAGGCGTGGATGCCGTAAATGAAAAGATCTCCGCAGAGAACGGGGAGACAGCGGCCGCGGACGATGATTTTGAGGCGAAGGTGAAGGAGAATCTGGAGATCGAGAACGAAGCAGGGGCTGCGCAGTAGAATCTGCCCGGCAGATAAATTTGCGTTTCTACTATATTATATATAGAAGAAACAGTGCATTATACAGCTCATCAAAGAGGAAAGAGACACTTGAAAATTAATATGAAGTGTACTTTTTCCTCTTTTTCGTTTCAATCTGTGCATGGAAAACCATGATTTGAACATGCTCCTGCCGGTTATCCACAAATTGAAAAAACCCTTGAAAAATAAGCAAAAAAAGCTTGATTTTTCGATTTCGATGTGTTATTCTTATCTGGCTGTGACATGATAGCGTTGAAACGAGAGGTTGCTGCCTGAGAATGGCAGGTGTTCCGTGGAGCGAATGTCAAGTTAGGAAACTGGCGACAAGTCACTGTACCAAATTAACAGCTGCTCAGGGTAAGGGGCAGTAACAACGTGTGAATCGGCATGATACACACGAGACCGTGTACAGTCACCGCTTGTCGTACTTCGATTAAAAGTGCGAAAAGGAGGCGACTTTTTTTATGGCAAGTCAGGTTATGAGAATCACATTAAAGGCTTACGACCATCAGCTGATCGACCAGTCCGCTGGAAAGATCATCGAGACAGTAAAGAAAACAGGAGCACAGGTGAGTGGTCCGGTTCCGCTGCCGACAAAGAAAGAGGTTGTAACAATCTTAAGAGCTGTTCATAAGTACAAAGATTCCAGAGAGCAGTTCGAGCAGAGAACTCATAAGAGACTCATCGATATCGCAAGCCCGAGCCAGAAGACAGTAGATGCACTGTCCAGACTGGAAATGCCGGCTGGTGTTTATATCGACATCAAAATGAAAAATAAATAATTGAAAAATATTTACTTTTCATGCTACTGAAATGTAGCCACTAAAATTAGAAATCCTGAATGGTTCTGATATAAAAGCAACACTACTCATCCTGAAAGGGAATCAACATCATTACAATATGTAATGTCATAGTGTTCCACCTATGTTGGGCTGCTCTAGGATGAACGCACAGTAAATTCTGTTTTGCGTTCCGCTGTAGATTAGTAACAGGAGGTAAAAACAATGAAGAAAGCGATTTTAGCTACAAAAGTCGGAATGACTCAGATCTTCAACGATGAAGGCGTTCTTGTTCCGGTAACTGTTCTTCAGGCTGGTCCGTGTGTAGTAACACAGGTTAAGACAGAGGAGAACGATGGATACAAAGCTGTACAGGTTGGCTTTGTAGATAAGAGAGAGAAACTTGTAAACAAGCCGGTAAAGGGTCACTTCGACAAGGCTGGCGTATCTTACAAGAGATTCGTTAGAGAGTTCCGTTTTGAGAATTCTGAAGAGTATAACGTAAAAGACGAAATCAAAGCTGATATCTTCGCTGCTGGCGATAAGGTTGATGCAACTGCTATCTCCAAAGGTAAAGGTTTCCAGGGCGCTATTAAGAGACTTGGACAGAGCAGAGGACCGATGGCTCATGGTTCTAAATTCCATCGTCATCAGGGTTCCAATGGTTCCGCAACAACTCCGGGCCGCGTATTCAAGGGCAAAGGCATGCCGGGTCAGATGGGTAACAAGAAGATTACCACTCAGAACCTCGAGATTGTCAAGGTTGACGTTGAGAACAACCTGATCCTTGTTAAAGGCGCTGTACCGGGACCGAAGAAGTCCTTAGTAACATTAAAGGAAACAGTAAAGGCTAACAAATAAGCTTTTACAGGAAAGGAGGAAACAGAAATGGCAAACGTATCCGTATACAATATGGAAGGTAAAGAAGTTGGCACAATCGAGCTGAATGACGCTGTATTCGGCGTTGAAGTGAACGAGCATCTCGTACACATGGCTGTTGTTGCACAGCTTGCAAATAAACGTCAGGGAACACAGAAAGCAAAAACACGTTCTGAGGTTTCCGGTGGCGGCAGAAAACCGTGGAGACAGAAAGGAACAGGTCACGCTAGACAGGGTTCCACAAGATCTCCGCAGTGGACAGGCGGCGGAATGGTATTCGCTCCGACTCCGAGAGATTACACAATCACTCTTAACAAGAAAGAGAAGAGAGCTGCTCTCAAGTCCGCTCTTACAAGCAGAGTAAACGAGAACAAGTTCGTAGTTGTTGATGAGTTAAAGTTCGATGAAGTTAAGACAAAGAACTTCAAGGCTGTTATGAACAACCTCAAAGTTTCCAAGGCTCTCGTAGTTCTTGCTGACAACGATCAGAACACAGTTCTTTCCGCAAGAAACATTCCGGAAGTAAAAACTTCCCTTGTTAACACAATCAATGTATTCGACATTCTGAAATACAACACTGTAGTAGCTACTAAGGCTGCTGTAGCATCTATCGAGGAGGTATACGCATAATGGCAAACGTACAGTACTACGACGTAATCCTCAAACCGGTTGTAACTGAGAAGAGCATGAACGCTATGAGCGAGAAAAAGTACACATTCCTCGTACATCCGGAAGCAAACAAGACCATGATCAAAGAAGCTGTTGAGAAGATGTTCCCGGGCACAAAGGTCGAGAGCGTAAACACAATGAACGCTGACGGTAAGAACCGCAGACGTGGTATGGTAGTAGGCAAGACTGCTAAGACTAAGAAAGCAATCGTTAAGCTTACAGCAGACAGCAAAGATATCGAAATCTTCCAGGGTCTGTAATTTTTGAAACTATGCGGCAACCAAAGCCGCGATACGAAAAATAGAAACGCCAGAAGGCGTTGAAAGGAGTCAGAAATGGGAATCAAAACCTATAACCCATATACACCTTCCAGAAGAAATATGACAGGTTCTGATTTCTCCGAGATCACAAAGACAACTCCGGAGAAGTCCTTAGTAGTTTCTTTAAAGAAGAACGCTGGTCGTAACAACCAGGGTAAGATCACCGTTAGACATCAGGGCGGTGGAAACAGACAGAAATATAGAATGGTTGACTTCAAGAGAAATTCCAAAGACGGAATTCAGGCAACTGTAATCGGTATCGAGTACGATCCGAACAGAAGCGCTAATATCGCTTTAATCTGCTACGCAGATGGTGAGAAGTCCTATATCCTTGCACCGCAGGGCCTTACAAACGGCATGAAGGTTATGAGCGGCGAGCACGCAGAGGCTAAGGTCGGCAACTGCTTACCGTTATCCTTAATTCCGGTTGGTGCACAGGTTCACAATATCGAGCTTTTCCCGGGCAAGGGCGGCCAGATGGTTCGTTCTGCAGGAAACGCTGCACAGTTAATGGCTAAAGAAGGAAAATACGCTACACTTCGTTTACCGTCCGGCGAGATGAGAATGGTTCCGATCGAGTGCCGCGCAACAATCGGTGTTGTAGGCAACGGCGACCACAACCTTGTTAAGATTGGTAAAGCAGGTAGAAAACGTCACATGGGTATCCGCCCGACAGTCCGTGGTTCCGTTATGAACCCGAATGACCATCCGCATGGTGGTGGTGAAGGTAAGACTGGTATCGGCCGTCCGGGTCCGTGCACACCGTGGGGCAAGCCTGCTCTTGGTCTTAAGACTAGAAAGAAAAACAAACAGTCTAACAAGTTAATCGTAAGAAGAAGAAATGGTAAGGCGATTTCATAATCGATAGGAGGTAAAACGATGGCTCGTTCACTTAAAAAAGGACCATTTGCAGACGCTAGCTTACTGAAGAAGGTAGACGCTATGAACGAGGCAGGACAGAAACAGGTTATCAAGACCTGGTCCCGCCGTTCTACAATCTTCCCGCAGATGGTTGGTCATACAATCGCAGTACATGACGGCAGAAAGCATGTACCGGTATACGTAACAGAAGATATGGTTGGTCACAAACTTGGTGAGTTCGTTGCTACAAGAACTTACAGAGGCCACGGCAAAGACGAGAAAAAGTCCGGACGTAAATAATAGATACGCTTTGAAAGGAGGTTCCAGTAATGGCTAAGGGACATAGAAGTCAGATTAAGAGAGAGAGAAATGCCCAGAAGGATACAAGACCGTCTGCAAAGCTGTCTTACGCAAGAGTATCCGTTCAGAAGGCTTGTTTCGTATTAGATGCCATCAGAGGCAAAGATGTTCAGACAGCACTTGGTATTGTAACTTACAATCCTAGATATGCTTCCAGCTTAATCGAGAAATTATTAAAATCTGCAATCGCAAATGCTGAGAACAACAACGGCATGAACGCAGAGAACCTGTATGTGGAGGAGTGCTACGCATCTCAGGGACCGATTATGAAGAGAGTAAAACCGAGAGCACAGGGTAGAGCTTACAGAATCGAAAAGAGAATGAGCCACATCACCATCGTGCTGAACGAGAAATAATAGGAGGCAGTTATGGGACAGAAAGTTAATCCACACGGCATGAGAGTCGGCGTTATCAAAGACTGGGATTCCAGATGGTACGCTGAAGCTGATTTCGCTGACAACCTCATCGAGGATCATAAAATCAGAACTTACCTTAAGAAGAGATTATACAGCGCTGGCGTTTCCAAGATCGAGATCGAGCGCGCATCTGATAGAGTTAAAATTATCGTTTTCACAGCAAAACCGGGCGTAGTTATCGGTAAGGGCGGATCTGAGATCGAGAAGGTCAAAGCTGAAGTTCAGAAGATGACTGCTAAGAAGGTATTTGTAGACATCAAGGAAGTTAAGAGACCGGACCGTGAAGCTCAGCTTGTTGCAGAGTCCATCGCTCAGCAGCTTGAGAACCGTGTTTCCTTCCGTCGTGCTATGAAGTCCACAATGTCCAGATCCATGAAGGCTGGCGTTCTTGGTATCAAGACAGCTGTTGGCGGACGTCTTGGCGGTGCTGATATCGCACGTACAGAGTTTTACAGCGAGGGAACAATCCCGCTTCAGACATTAAGAGCAGATATTGACTATGGTTTCGCAGAGGCAGATACAACTTACGGCAAGCTTGGCGTTAAAGTTTGGATCTACAAAGGCGAGGTTCTTCCGACTAAGGGAAATAAGGAAGGGAGCGATAAATAATGTTAATGCCGAAAAGAGTAAAGCGCCGCAAACAGTTCCGTGGAACTATGGCCGGTAAAGCTTTAAGAGGAAATACAATCTCCAACGGTGAATATGGCCTTGTTGCCCTTGAGCCGTGCTGGATCAAATCTAATCAGATCGAGGCAGCCCGTGTTGCCATGACTCGTTACATCAAACGTGGTGGTAAAGTTTGGATCAAGATTTTCCCGGACAAACCGGTAACAGCTAAACCGGCTGAGACTCGTATGGGTTCCGGTAAGGGCGCTCTTGAGTACTGGGTAGCAGTAGTTAAACCGGGCCGTGTTATGTTCGAAATCGCTGGCGTTCCGGAGGAAACAGCAAAGGAAGCTCTTCGTCTTGCTATGCACAAACTCCCGTGTAAGTGTAAAATTGCTTCCAAGGCAGATTTAGAAGGCGGTGATAACAGTGAAAACTAATAAGTATGTAGAAGAATTAAAAGCGAAAACCGCTGCAGAGTTAAATGAAGAATTAGTTGCAGCAAAGAAGGAGCTCTTCAACCTGAGATTCCAGAACGCAACCAACCAGTTAGATAACACAAGCAGAATCAAAGAGGTTCGCAAGAACATCGCAAGAATTCAGACTGTTATCACAGAGAAGGCAAGAGTTGCTAACTAATCCCGTATCGGTGAAGAACCCCAAGGCATGCTTGCGGGTTGATTAGTTGTCATTATGACACACGCCGATGCGTGTAACAAATCGATTTTGAAAGGAGATTATCCGTCGTGGAAAGAAATCTTAGAAAAACACGTACTGGTAAGGTAGTTAGCAACAAGATGGACAAGACAATCGTCGTTGCTATCGAGAACCACGTAAAACATCCGTTAATCGGAAAGATCGTTAAGAAGACATATAAGTTAAAAGCTCATGATGAGAAGAATGAGTGCAATATCGGCGATACAGTTAAAGTGATGGAGACAAGACCGTTATCCAAGGATAAGAGATGGAGACTTGTTGAAATCGTCGAGAAAGCAAGATAATTGATTCGAGGAAGGAGTATCAGGCATGATTCAGCAGGAATCCAGATTAAAGGTTGCCGATAATACAGGTGCAAGAGAACTGCTTTGTATCCGCGTTATGGGCGGTTCTACAAGAAGATATGCTAACATCGGTGATGTAATCGTAGCCTCCGTTAAAGAAGCAACACCAGGCGGCGTTGTTAAGAAGGGCGATGTAGTCAAAGCCGTTGTAGTTCGTTCTGTAAAAGGCGCACGTCGTAAAGACGGTTCTTATATTAAATTTGATGAGAACGCAGCAGTTATCATCAAAGATGACAAGACTCCAAGAGGAACCCGTATTTTTGGGCCGGTCGCAAGAGAGCTTCGTGAGAAACAGTTCATGAAGATCGTATCTCTGGCTCCGGAAGTATTATAAGGAGGTGCCAGGTAATGCATAAAATCAAAAAAGATGATATGGTAAAGATCATCGCAGGTAAAGATAAAGATAAAACTGGTAAAGTTCTGAGCGTAGACACCAAGAAGAACGAAGTTGTCGTTGAAGGCTGCAACATGGTAACAAAGCATACCAAACCGAGCCAGACAAACCAGAACGGCGGAATTGTTCATCAGGAAGCTCCGATCGACATCTCCAACGTAATGTTGTTCGTTGACGGAAAAGCTACAAGAGTTGGCTTTGAAGTTAAAGACGGTAAGAAAGTCCGCGTTGCTAAGGCAACCGGTAAAGTAATTGACTAATAGCAGAGAGGAGGAAACACAAGTTGGCTAGATTAAAAGAAATGTACCAGAACGAGATCGTTGAAGCAATGATCAAGAAATTTGGTTATAAGAATATCATGGAAGTGCCGAAGCTCGATAAGATCGTTATCAACATGGGCGTAGGCGAAGCAAAAGACAACGCGAAAGTCCTTGACTCTGCAGTTCGTGACCTTGAGATCATCACAGGTCAGAAGGCAGTCCTTACAAAGGCTAAGAAGTCTGTCGCAAACTTCAAACTCAGAGAGGGCATGGCTATTGGATGCAAAGTTACCCTTCGCGGCGAGAAGATGTATGAGTTCGCTGATCGTCTGATCAACCTCGCTCTTCCGCGTGTACGTGACTTCCGCGGCGTTAACGCTAACGCATTCGACGGCAGAGGTAACTACGCACTCGGCATCAAGGAACAGTTAATTTTCCCGGAAATTGAATATGATAAAGTTGACAAGGTCAGAGGTATGGACATCATCTTCGTTACAACCGCTAAGACTGACGAGGAAGCTCGTGAACTGTTAACATTATTCAACATGCCGTTTGCAAAGTAATTAGGAGGATTTATCCATGGCTAAAACTTCAATGAAGATTAAACAGCAGCGTCCGGCAAAGTTCTCCACAAGAGAATACAACCGCTGCAGAATCTGTGGTCGTCCACATGCATATCTGAGAAAATATGGCATTTGCCGTATCTGCTTCCGTGAGCTCGCTTACAAGGGCGAGATCCCGGGCGTAAAGAAGGCAAGCTGGTAGGATTTAGCTGCTTAGAAAAGCGTCAGAAGTCAGGTGGGAACATCGTGTTTCCCCGCCTGGCCGTGCAGAGAAGCGCTTAATAGGCTGACTGGTCCCGTTCTTCGACCACAGGGAAAAGAACTTCCCTATACATCGTAACAACGCCTATAAGGAAAACTTGTTTTCCCCAGGCCGAACAACACTCCTGTGCAGCGCGAATGATTCGCGAACCACAGTGACAAACCAACAATCCATTAGGAGGAAATATAATCATGACAATGAGCGATCCGATTGCAGATATGCTTACAAGAATTCGTAACGCAAACACTGCTAAACATGATACAGTAGATGTTCCGGCTTCCAAGATGAAATTAGCTATCGCTGATATCCTTGTAAGAGAAGGCTACATCAAGAAATATGACATCGTTGAGGACGGTGCATTCCAGACAATCCGCATCTCCTTAAAGTATGGCGCTGACAAGAACGAGAAGATCATCTCCGGAATCAAGAAGATCTCCAAGCCGGGCTTACGTGTATACGCTGGCAAGGAAGATATGCCGAAGGTACTTGGCGGACTTGGTATCGCTATCGTATCCACAAACCAGGGCGTAATCACTGACAAGCAGGCTAGACAGCTTGGTGTCGGCGGCGAAGTTCTTGCATTTGTTTGGTAATTATTCCCATTGATGTTATCGCACCCCGCCTGCAAAGCTGAACATTGATCCAGCAGGGCGGAGTTTGCGTGCGTCTGGAGGCAACTTCAGACCAGATATAACATAGAAACTGAAAACAGAAAGTGTAAAAGCACTTTCCGAGAATCTAAGTAGGAGGTAAAAGGCATGTCACGTATTGGTAGAATGCCGGTAGCGATTCCAGCAGGCGTAACTGTAACAATCGCAGAGAACAACAATGTGACCGTTAAAGGTCCGAAGGGAACACTGGTAAGAGATTTACCGGTAGAGATGGAAATCAAAGAAGAAGATGGACACATCGTCGTAACAAGACCGAACGATTTAAAGAAGATGAAATCTTTACACGGTCTTACAAGAACGCTAATCCATAACATGATCCAGGGTGTTACTGAAGGCTACGAGAAGAAGCTTGAGGTAAACGGTGTTGGTTACAGAGCTCAGAAGCAGGGCAAGAAGCTCACACTTTCCCTTGGTTACTCCCATCCGGTAGAGATGGAAGATCCGGAAGGTATCGAGACTGTTCTTGATGGACAGAACATCATCATCGTTAAGGGCATCAGCAAAGAGAAAGTCGGCCAGTATGCAGCTGAAATCAGAGAGAAGAGAAGACCGGAGCCGTATAAGGGCAAAGGTATCAAGTACGCTGATGAGGTTATCAGACGCAAAGTTGGTAAGACTGGTAAGAAATAATTTAAGGAGAGTGTAAAAATGGTTAGCAAGCAGTCAAGAAGCGAAATCCGCAGAAAAAAACACTATAGATTACGCAATCGCTTTGCTGGTACAGCAGAGAGACCGCGTTTAGCAGTGTTCAGAAGCAATAATCATATGTATGCTCAGATCATCGACGATTCCGTTGGACATACTTTAGTATCTGCTTCCACTCTTGAGAAAGAGATCAAAGCAGAGTTAGAGAACACAGATACCGTTGATGCAGCTGCATATATCGGAACCGTAGTAGCTAAGAGAGCAATCGAGAAAGGCATCAAAGAGGTCGTTTTCGATAGAGGCGGTTTCATTTATCAGGGTAAGATTCAGGCATTAGCAGATGCAGCCCGTGAGGCTGGTCTCGTATTCTAATAGAGAGGAGAAAACAGCATGAAGCGTACAATCATTGACGCAAGTCAGTTAGAGTTAAATGACAAAGTTGTTGCCATTAAGCGCGTATCCAAGACTGTTAAAGGTGGACGTACCATGAGATTTTCCGCTCTGGTAGTAGTAGGAGACGGCAATGGTCACGTAGGCGCAGGCCTTGGTAAAGCAGGTGAGGTTCCGGAAGCTATCCGTAAAGGTAAAGAAGCTGCTATGAAGAACCTTGTAGAGATCCCGATGGATGAGAACAAGAGCATCCCGCACGACTTCCTTGGCGAGTTCGGAAGCGCTTCCGTACTGATCAAGAGAGCTCCGGAAGGTACTGGTATCATCGCTGGTGGTCCGGTTCGTTCCGTAGTAGAGCTTGCAGGCATCAAGAACATCCGTACAAAGTCTTTAGGTTCCAACAACAAGACAAACGTAGTTCTCGCAACAATCGAAGGTCTTACAAAGTTAAAGACTCCAGAAGAGGTTGCTAAGAACCGCGGCAAATCTGTTGAAGACGTTGTTTGCTAATAGGAGGATAATAAAATGGCAGAGAAGTTAAAAATCACATTAGTAAAATCCCCTATCGGCGCTGTTCCGAAGCAGAGAGCGACAATCGAAGCACTTGGTTTAAAGAAGATGCACAAGACTGTCGAGATGCCGGATAATGGTGCAGTTAGAGGCATGATCCAGAATGTCAGACATCTGGTTAAAGTTGAAGAAATCTAATTGATATAAAGTAAGGAGGTGCAGTGATGAACTTATCTAATTTACATCCTGCTGAAGGATCTAAGCATAGTGATAGTTTCAGAAGAGGTCGTGGCCACGCTTCTGGAAATGGTAAGACAGCTGGTAAGGGACATAAGGGCCAGAAGGCACGTTCCGGCGCACCGAGACCTGGTTTCGAGGGCGGCCAGATGCCGTTATACAGACGTCTTCCGAAGAGAGGATTTACAAACATCAACTCCAAGGAGATCGTTGGAATTAATGTAAGTGTATTAGAGAGATTTGAGAATGACTCCGTAGTATCCGTTGAGACATTACTGGAGACAGGTGTGATCAAAAACCCGCAGGACGGCGTTAAGATTCTTGGTAACGGAGAGTTAACAAAGAAACTTGTCGTTAAAGCCAATGCTTTCAGTGAAGGCGCAAAAGCTAAAATTGAGGCAGTAGGTGGAACCTGCGAGGTGATCTAATATGTTAAAATCCTTACAGAAAGCATTTAAGGTGAAAGAAGTCCGCGACAGACTTCTTTACACCTTTATGATGCTTGTAGTCATCCGAATCGGCTGCTGTCTTCCGATACCGGGCGTTGATCCGAGCTATCTGCATGATTTCTTTTCAAATCTGCAGAACTCTGGAATGGGATTCTTTAATGCGATCACAGGAGGATCTTTCTCCTCCATGTCTATCTTCGCATTGAGTATCACCCCGTATATCACATCTTCCATCATTATGCAGTTACTCACAATTGCAATTCCGAAGCTTGAGGAAATGCAGAAGGACGGTGAGGATGGAAGAAAGAAGATTGCAGAGTACACCAGATATCTTACCGTCGGCCTGGCTCTCTTTGAGTCCTGCGCAATGGCAGTTGGCCTTGGCGGAAAGGGACTTCTTCTCGAAGACCACCGTAACATCTGGGGATATCTTACGGTCGTAGCCGCTATGACCGCAGGTTCCGCTCTTCTGATGTGGATTGGCGAGAGGATTACAGACAATGGAGTAGGAAACGGTATTTCCATCGTACTTCTGATCAATATCGTATCTGGTACTCCGCAGGATATGATGACATTATATGAGCGCTTTATGGCAGGCAGATCAGTTGCAGTCGCAACTGTATCGGGCATCATCGTACTGGCAATTATCGTTGCGATCGTTGTCTTTGTCCTCGTTTTAAACGATGCAGAGCGCCGGATCCCGGTGCAGTACAGCAAGAAGATGCAGGGCCGCAGAATGATCGGCGGACAGTCTACCTACATTCCGTTGAAGGTAAACACCGCGAACGTTATTCCGGTCATCTTCGCTTCTTCCATCATGTCAATGCCGGTTATGATCGCTCAGTTCTTCCACGTCGATTATTCAACCATCGGTGGAAAGATCCTGTTAGCGTTGAGCTCATCCAACTGGTTTAAACCGGAAGCTCCGGCTTACTCCATTGGTATGCTCGTATATATCGTATTAGTCGTACTGTTCGCGTATTTCTATACGTCCATTACGTTTAACCCGCTGGAAGTTGCTAATAATATGAAGAAGTCCGGCGGCTTTATCCCGGGCATCCGCCCAGGTAAGCCAACCTCAGACTACCTCAACAATATCTTAAACTATATTGTATTTATCGGTGCCTGCGGATTGGTGATCGTGTGCATTATCCCGATCATCGCATCCGGTCTCTTCTCTGTCGGCAATCTTTCCTTCGGCGGCACATCCCTGATCATTATTGCAGGTGTAATCCTCGAGACGATCAAGGCTGTGGAGTCTATGATGCTTGTAAGAAATTACAAGGGATTCTTAAATGATTGATCAAATAGAGAAATAGCAGCAGCTGCGTGCTGAAAATCGGAGCGGGCGGAAAGATGCTTTTCGCCCGCTTTTTCGGTTTTTTAGGACGAGTGGAGGAAATTACAATTATGAAAATCATTATGTTGGGCGCGCCGGGAGCCGGAAAAGGCACCCAGGCACAGAGAATCGCGGAAAAGTACGGAATCCCGCACATTTCCACCGGAGACATCTTCCGGGCAAACATTAAGAACGGAACAGAGCTTGGCAAGAAGGCAAAAGCATTCATGGACCAGGGACTTCTTGTTCCGGACGAACTGACGGTTGATCTTGTTATGGACAGAATCAGCCAGCCGGACTGCGAAAAGGGATACATTCTCGATGGTTTCCCGCGTACGATCCCGCAGGCAGAGGCCCTCACAGAGGCTCTTGCCAAAAAGGGAGAGGCGATCGATTTCGCGATCGATGTTGACGTACCGGACGAAAAGATCGTTACCCGTATGGCAGGCCGCCGTGCATGCGTAAAGTGCGGAATGACTTATCACATCGTATATGCTGCTCCGAAGAAGGAAGGCATCTGCGACAAGTGCGGCGCTGAACTCATTTTAAGAGACGATGATAAGCCGGAGACTGTTACAAAACGTCTTTCTGTTTATCATGAGCAGACGCGCCCGCTCATCAGCTTCTATGCGGATAAGCACGTCCTCTACACCGTAGACGGAACGCAGAATATGGAACAGGTATTTGAGGCTATCACAAAGATTTTAGGAGCTTAAAATAATGGCAGTAACAATTAAATCGCCGAGAGAGATCGAACTGATGCGAAAAGCCGGAGAAATTCTGGCGCAGGTGCACGAGGAGCTGCATGCAGCTGTTCACCCGGGAATGTCCACTCTGGACATCGATAAGCTGGGAGAGCGTCTGATCCGCAGCCATGGATGTATTCCTTCCTTTAAAAATTACAATGGATATCCTGCATCCATCTGCGTGTCCGTAAATGATGAGATCGTACATGGAATCCCGAATAAGCACCGTATTTTAAAGGATGGCGATATCGTCAGCCTTGATGCGGGGACGATCTATAAGGGATACCATTCCGACGCAGCCCGCACCTGGGCAGTAGGAAACGTCTCCCCGGAAGCACAGAAACTGATGGATGTCACAAAACAGTGCTTTTACGAAGGTATTAAATTTGCGAAAGCAGGCAATCATCTGAATGATATCTCCACGGCAATCCAGGCATACGCCGAAAAATTCGGCTATGGCGTTGTCCGCGAGTTGGTTGGACATGGAATTGGTACCCACCTTCATGAAGATCCGGAGGTCCCGAACTTTGCGACAAAGAGAAGGGGAATCCTTTTACAGCCGGGTATGACTCTGGCCATTGAACCGATGATCAATGCCGGCACACCGGATGTAATCTGGATGGACGATGACTGGACCGTTGTTACAGCAGATCATGCCCTGTCCGCTCACTATGAGAATACGATCCTCATCACTGAGGGCGAGCCGGAGATCCTTTCCCTGCGCCCGGGCCTTGAATAGGAGGGTCCAGCATGGAAATGACCCCGGGATTCCTGGCAAGATCGATTGCCGGAAATGACAAGGATAAAATTTATGTCATATCGGAGGATCTTGGAACATACGTTTCTCTGCTTGCAGAAAACGGCCGGGTCCTCCGGAAAAATAAAAAGCATGTCCAGATCATTAAGAAACGAAACAGGAGGTAAATTTTATGTCTAAGGCTGACGTAATCGAAATCGAAGGCGTCGTTGTTGAGAAGCTGCCGAACGCTATGTTCCAGGTTGAACTTGAGAATGGTCACAAGGTATTAGCTACCATCAGTGGAAAACTGCGTATGAACTACATCCGTATTCTTCCGGGTGATAAGGTAACATTAGAGATGTCCCCTTACGATTTATCCAAGGGACGTATTATTTGGAGAGATAAATAGTATCCTTGACAAAGGGCTAAAAAAGTTGAAGAAAACCAATAAAAACGCTTGATTTTCCGGCAAGGAAGTGTTATAATGCTCAAGCGAACTTTGTTGGAACGCTTGTATTATGCCCATTTTCAGGTGCTTTTTATACAGGTATAGCAACCCGTAATGCCGTTCCCAGATGGCACGGAATCGGTGTGTTTCCGGCAGTAAAGGGAAGCGGACTACGAAGGAAAGGAGAATTACTGTGAAAGTAAGATCATCAGTAAAACCGATTTGCGAGAAGTGCAAGGTTATTAAGAGAAAAGGCAGTATCAGAATTATCTGTGAAAATCCTAAGCACAAACAGAGACAGGGCTGATGCCGCAATTTGCCTGTATTTTTTCGCGCGGCTTTGACATGAAACGCGAGAGTGCGTTGTTGTGTCGGCAATAACTATTTCTACAATATTTAAATGGAGGTACCACTCATGGCTCGTATTTCAGGTGTTGATTTACCAAGGGAAAAACGTGTCGAAATCGGCTTAACTTATATCTACGGTATCGGTAGAGCAAGTGCAGACCGTATTCTTGCTGCGGCTGGTGTAAATCCTGACACACGTGTAAAGGATTTAACCGATGACGAAGTAAAGAACATTGCAGCAGTAATCGCTGAGACTCAGACTGTTGAAGGTGACTTACGTCGTGAGATCGCTTTAAACATCAAGAGACTTCAGGAGATCGGATGCTACAGAGGTATTCGTCACAGAAAGAGTCTTCCTTGCCGTGGTCAGAAGACCAAGACAAACGCAAGAACATGCAAGGGTCCGAGAAAGACTGTTGCAAACAAGAAGAAATAATTATCAGTAACAAATGTTTTGAATCACGTTGCATGTTTTAAAGACAGGAAACAGGGTTCAGTAAATGAGAAAGTAGGTTAGTTTAAAATGGCTAAGAAAGTGTCCACTGCTAAAAAAGTGACAAAAAAGCGTGTAAAGAAAAACGTTGAACGCGGACAGGCGCACATCCAGTCATCTTTTAACAACACAATCGTGACATTAACAGATGCACAGGGTAATGCCTTATCTTGGGCAAGTGCAGGCGGTCTGGGATTTAGAGGTTCAAGGAAATCTACTCCATATGCAGCACAGATGGCTGCAGAAACTGCAACTAAGGCAGCTCTTGTACATGGTTTAAAATCCGTAGACGTTATGGTTAAAGGACCGGGATCTGGCCGTGAGGCTGCTATCCGTGCCCTTCAGGCATGTGGTCTTGAAGTAACAAGCATTAAGGACGTAACACCGGTTCCGCACAACGGATGCCGTCCGCCAAAGCGTAGAAGAGTCTAATTAGGAGGAAGTAAAATGGCAGTTGATAGAGTTCCTGTTCTTAAAAGATGCAGATCCCTTGACCTTGATCCCATTTATTTAGGAATAGATAAAAAATCCAACAGAGAATCTAAAAGAGCAAACAAGAAGATCAGTGAGTATGGTCTTCAGTTAAGAGAAAAACAGAAAGCTAAGTTCATCTATGGCGTTCTGGAGAAGCCGTTCCGTAACTACTACGATAAGGCTGAGCGTTTAAACGGACAGACAGGTGAAAACCTTATGATCCTTCTTGAGCGCAGACTTGACAACGTTATCTTCCGTCTTGGTTTCGCAAGAACAAGAAAGGAAGCAAGACAGATCGTTGACCACAAGCACGTTCTTGTAAACGGCAAGTGCGTAAACATCCCGTCCTACCTTGTAAAGGCTGGAGATGTTGTTGAGATCAGAGAAAAGAACAAAGGCGACAACCACTACAAGCTGGTTCTCGAGACCACAGCTGGCCGTCTTGTTCCGGCATGGTTAGAGTCTGACCATGAGAACTTAAAGGGCGAGATCAAAACTCTTCCGACAAGAGAAGAGATCGACGTTCCTGTAAACGAGATGCTCATCGTCGAGTTATACTCCAAATAATTCACCGGAGCGGTTTTTACAAAGTATCTGGCCATTTCCGGCCGGATGCTTTGTGTTCTAAAAGAACGCTCCGTGGCATTTGTCAAAGCATACCCAAAAGGAGGGGCTTTTTGTGTTCGATTTTGAGAAACCAAACATTGAGATTGCTGAGATTTCCGAAGATAAAAGATACGGAAAGTTTGTCGTAGAACCGCTTGAGAGGGGTTACGGCACAACTCTGGGAAATTCCCTGAGAAGAATCATGCTTTCTTCTTTACCGGGTTCTGCTGTCAGCCAGGTGAAAATTGATGGTGTACTTCATGAGTTCAGTTCCATCGCCGGCGTTAAGGAAGATGTAACTGAGATCATCATGAACATCAAGAGCTTAGCAATTAAGAACAACAGTGATACAAACGAGCCGAAGACTGCGTACATCGAGTTCGAGGGTGAGGGTGTGATCCACGCTTCTGACATTCAGACAGATGCTGATATCGAGATCCTGAATCCGGACCAGGTTATCGCAACCTTAAGCGGCGGCGCAGACAGCAAGTTCTACATGGAACTTACGATCACCAACGGCCGTGGCTACGTAAGCGCTGATAAGAACAAGAGCGACGATCTTCCGATCGGAGTTCTCGCTGTAGATTCCATTTACACACCGGTTGAGCGTGTCAACATGTCCGTTGAGAACACCCGTGTTGGTCAGCAGACAGACTACGATAAGCTCACACTTGAGATCTACACAAACGGAACACTTGATCCGGACGAGGCAGTCAGCCTTGCTGCTAAAGTTTTAAGCGAGCATCTGAATCTCTTCATCGACCTCTCTGAGAATGCAAAGACTGCAGAGGTTATGGTTGAAAAGGAGAACAACGAGAAAGAGAAAGTTCTTGAGATGAACATTGACGAGCTGGAGTTATCCGTTCGTTCCTACAACTGTCTCAAGAGAGCCGGTATCAATACCGTTGAAGAGCTTTGCAGCCGTACATCTGAGGATATGATGAAGGTTAGAAACCTTGGTCGCAAGTCCCTCGAGGAAGTACTTGCAAAGTTAAAAGAACTGGGCTTACAGCTCAATTCCAGTGACGAACAGTAAATTTTGGTTGTGATACATTCACCCGGAAGGTAAGTCCGAAGGGCGCAGAAGGGCGTAGAGCGACTCATTATGGAAAAAAAGGCGGCGGTCCAGTAAGTCCAAAGAAGCGTGGGCGGCTGTTCCACAAATGGAGGAAATTAAATCATGGCAGGTTATAGAAAACTCGGAAGAACTTCCAGTCAGAGAAAAGCATTACTTAGAATTCAGGCTACAAACCTTTTATATCATGGAAAGATCGTTACAACTGAGGCAAGAGCTAAAGAAGTAAGAAAGATCGTTGAGAGCCTGATCGCTCTTGCAGTAAAAGAGAAAGATAACTTCGAGACTGTTAAAGTTACAGCTAAGGTTGCCCGCAAGGACGCTGACGGCAAGAGAGTAAAAGAAGTTGTTGACGGTAAGAAAGTTACTGTATACGACGAAGTTGAGAAGGAAATCAAGAAGGACATGCCGTCCAGACTTCATGCAAGAAGACAGATGGTAAAAGCTCTTTATGACGTAACAGAGGTTCCGACAGCAGCAGCTGGTAAGAAGAAAAACACAAAGAAAGTTGATCTTACAAACAAGCTGTTCAACGAGATCGCTCCGAAGTACGCTTCCCGTAACGGTGGTTACACAAGAATCATCAAGATCGGTCAGCGTAAGGGCGACGGTGCTATGGCAGTTCTGATCGAGCTCGTTTAATTCTAATTTAATACGAAATCGCTGAAGACCGGTAGAATACGTGTGAGCGCGTTCTGCCGGTCTTCTTTTAGTGAGTGCAGAGGAAATACAAGCGGCTGTGAAGCAGAGATTTACTTTCCCTGCGCTACTAACGTGCAAACAGCCTGCGAAGCAGGCAATAGAGCGTGTAATCGCGAGTTTGCCAGTGGGCGGGTGGCCAGGTTGAGCGGACTCATAGTACGAAAAAAGACCATAGACACTATCTGATAAATAATGTGTCTATGGTCTTTGTGACTTTCGTGTTTAGTTTATTCCGAGCTGTCGCTGGAACTGCTCAAAGAACTCGTTGAATGCCGCGGCGTTTGCCGGGTCTTTCATTAAGTTTGTGATGGTGAGTACATAGAAGAACTCGCCGATGCCGAGAAGAACGGCGATAACGCCGAGGATGATTCCGGCTGCTGCGGTGCCTCTGAAGGGCTGGCCTTTTTTGGAGATGATGGCGAAGCAGACCGCCCCGACGCCGCAGATGATAGCGACCGGGAAGGCGAAGCAGCAGAGCGTTAAGAGAGCGAAGATCCCGCTGATCAGGGAGATCGTCGCGAAGGAGTTCTTTTCGCGTCTCGGGCGCTGCGGCTGGTTCTGCCAGTAGGGCGGCTGTCCGTTATTGTACTGATTTTGCCAATACGGCGGCTGCCCGTTCTGCGGTGGGAACTGTCCGCTGTTCTGCTGATTCTGCCAGTATGGATCCTGTCCAGGATTCTGAGGCGGGATCTGTCCGTCATTCTGTGGATTCTGCCAGTAAGGATTCTGTCCAGGATTCTGAGGCGGGATCTGTCCGTCATTCTGTGGATTCTGCCAGTATGGATCCTGTCCGTTATTCTGTGGCGGGATCGGCTGTCCGTTCTGTGGATTCTGATCTGCAGCCTGTGTTTCCTGGTTCATATCTTTATATTCAGATGAATTCTGATCTTCGTAATCTGCCATGAAAATTCCTCCTGTTGTAATTCTGCGGCGCTGCCGCCAAAATGCTCATAGCACTGTTCCCTGATAAAAAAGGCCGGTCAGCCCTTCGATGGTTAAGAAAAATAATACGGAACAGTTATCGTATAGTTTAACATGAAACGCCGTCCATGTCCACATTTAAGTTGCATAAGAGCATGGATTGAATTATAATGGAGAATGACATCTCCGGCGGCTTTATGCTTTCCGGGGTAGAACTAGAAGGAGAAAGAACATGGACATTTTAGGCGTACTGACTGCGGAATTGGGAGTGAAAATGAGCCAGGTCGAGGCGGCTGTGAAGCTCATTGACGAGGGAAACACGATTCCGTTTATTGCCAGATACCGGAAGGAAGTAACCGGTTCCTTAAACGATGAGGTATTAAGAAACCTGGATGAACGATTAAAATATCTGAGAGGTCTTGAAGACCGCAAGACTCAGATCCTCGCATCGATCGAGGATCAGGGAAAACTGACGGCTGATTTAAAGAAGAAGATCGAGGAAGCCGAGACTATGGTGGCGGTGGAGGATTTATACCTGCCGTTCCGCCCGAAGAGAAAGACAAGAGCCAGCATGGCGAAGGAGAGAGGCCTGGAGCCGCTGGCCGATACGATCCTGCTGCAGGTGACAAAAGAACCGATTGAAACACTGGCTGCCCAGTATGTCTCCGAGGAAAAAGGCGTTGCAGACGCGAAAGCGGCCATTGACGGCGCAAAGGATATCCTTGCGGAGCGCATCTCCGAGGTGGCAAAATACCGTGCATACATCCGCAATGTGACAAAAGAGGAAGGTTCTATCGTCTCCGCGGCGAAGGACGAGAAGACAGAGTCCGTTTACGAGATGTACTATCATCACGAGGAGCTTGTAAGAAAGTGCGCTGGACACAGGATTCTCGCCTTAAACCGCGGTGAGAAGGAAAAGATCCTGACTGTAAAGATCGCGGCTCCGGAGGAGAAGATCTTACGCTACTTAAATAAGATGGTCATCACCAGAGAGAACCCGGTGACAACTCCGGTCTTACAGGAAGTGATCGCAGACAGCTACAACCGTCTCATCGCCCCGGCAATTGAGCGTGAGGTGAGAAATCTCATGACCGAGAAGGCGGAGGACGGTGCCATCAAGATCTTCGGAAAGAACTTAGAGCAGCTTCTCATGCAGCCTCCGATCGCAGGCCGTGTGGTATTGGGATGGGACCCTGCGTTCCGTACCGGCTGTAAGTTAGCAGTCGTTGACGCCACAGGAAAAGTCTTGGATACCGTGGTCATCTACCCGACCGCACCGCAGAACAAGGTGGAGGACGCGAAGAAGACCTTAAAAAAGCTCATCGAGAAATACAATATCTCCCTGATCTCCGTCGGAAATGGAACGGCTTCCAGAGAGTCCGAGCAGATCATCGCGGAGTTTATCAAGGAGATCCCGGAACACGTCCAGTACGTGATCGTAAACGAGGCAGGAGCTTCCGTATATTCTGCCAGCAAGCTTGCCACAGAGGAATTCCCGAAATTCGACGTGGGACAGAGAAGTGCCGTCTCCATCGCACGACGTCTCCAGGACCCGCTTGCGGAGCTTGTAAAGATCGATCCGAAGTCTATCGGTGTCGGACAGTATCAGCATGATATGAACCAGAAACATCTGAGCGAGGCTCTTGGAAACGTTGTTGAAGACTGCGTAAATAAGGTGGGTGTCGACTTAAATACGGCGTCCGCATCTCTTTTAGAGTATATTTCCGGTATCTCCAAGGTGATCGCGAAGAACATCGTCGCATACCGTGAAGAGAACGGCGCGTTTACGAACCGCCGCCAGCTCTTAAAGGTTGCAAAGCTTGGCCCGAAGGCATTTGAACAGTGTGCCGGATTTATGAGAATCGCAGGCGGGGACAATCCGCTTGACGGAACCTCCGTACATCCGGAGTCTTATAAGGCAGCGCTGGAGTTATTAAAGCGTGCAAAGCTTGAACCGGAGGAGATCGCGAAGGGCGGCGCGGCCGGAATCAGCAAAAAGATCACAGATTACAAGAAACTTTCCGAGGAGCTTGAAGTCGGTGAGGAGACCTTAAAGGATATTGTGAAAGAGCTGGAAAAACCGGCCCGCGACCCGCGTGAGGAGATGCAGAAGCCGATCTTAAGAACGGATGTCCTTGATATGAAGGACTTAAAGCCGGGAATGATCTTAAAGGGAACCGTCAGAAATGTCATCGATTTTGGCGCTTTCGTAGATATCGGTGTCCATCAGGACGGTCTGGTGCATATTTCCCAGATGTCCAGGAAGTATATCAAGCACCCGCTTGAGGCGGTCAGCGTTGGGGATATCGTTGAGGTGAAGGTTCTCGGAGTGGATATGGCGAAGAAGAGGATTTCCTTATCTATGATATTGGACGAGGAATAAATTTTAAACTATCGATACGAAGGAACGTTTAGTTGACGGAAAAGTCATAAAATCCCTGTGGCAGGAAGAAGCTGATTTTAGCGTAAGAATGCCAGAGATATAAGGCTTTTAAGGAGACGAACCAGATAAAAAAGGAATACACGGGCCAGACGGAGAATATTCCGGCGAGCCGAAGAAATGGAGGAGTCATTCATGAAGTATAATTTTGATGAAGTGATCGACCGTAAAGGAACCCATGCAGTGAAGGTTGAGCGCCTGCCAAAGGGAGCGGACAAGGATTCACTCTCCCTCTGGATCGCGGATATGGATTTTGCCTGCGCAGAACCGATCTTAAAGGCTCTCCATGAGCGGATCGACCGGAAAATCTTCGGATACACCATGTACGATGCGGACGAGTGCATGGATGCGGTGACAGGCTGGATGAAAAAGCGCTACGGCTGGAATGAGAGCAGAGAGAACCTGTTTTTCTGTCCGGGCATTGTGGCTGCCTATGCGGCACTCATCAACCTCCTCACGGAGCCGGGGGACGGGATCGTTCTCCAGCGGCCAATCTACTATCCATTTACAAATAAAGCCAACAGCAATGGCCGTGTTCCGGTGGACAACGCGCTGATCTATGAGAACGGTGCTTACCGGATCGACTTTGAGGATCTCGATAAGAAGATGGCGGACCCGTCAAACAAGGTTCTCGTGGTGTGCAGTCCGCATAACCCGACAGGTCGTGTCTGGACGGAGGACGAGCTTAAAAAGACGGTAGAGATCTGTAAAAAGTACGACAAATGGATCATCTGCGATGAGATCCACTGCGACCTGATCCGCCGTGGCGTGACGTTTACACCGATCATGAATGTGGCTTCGGAGTATGCGGACCGGATCGTTGTCTGCACGGCGCCGAGCAAGACCTTTAACCTTGCTGGAATGAAGACCTCCAACATCGTGATCCACAATAAAGAGCTCCAGAAAAAATGGAAAGACTATGTGAATGGCAGCCTGTCCATGGATGGCGCTTCCGCTCTGGGCATGACGGCGATGATCGCGGCATACACAGAAGGGGAAGAGTGGCTGGAGCAGCTGAAGGACTATCTGGATGGAAACTTCGCGTATATCGACGAATATTTAAAGAAATATCTTCCGAAGGCTCATCTCGTCAAGGCGGAGGGAACCTACCTCGCGTGGCTTGATCTCAACGGATACGTTGACCGGGATGAGAAAAAACTGGAAGAACTGATGCAGAAGAAAGCAAAGGTCGCTCTGGATGAGGGATATATCTTCGGTGAGGAGGGACGCGGATTTGAGCGTATCAACGTCGCTTCCCCGCGCAGCGTCATCGAGGAGTGTATGAACCGGATCCGGACGGCATTTGAAGAGGAAAAACTGGTATGAAAATTCAGGTAAAAATGACAGCGAGAGATATTTTTGATTTCTCCATGTACAGCGCGTATTCGGGATTTGCCGGGATCTTTACATTCGTGTTCCTGATCCTGGTCATCGGGATCCTCGGATACGCATGGAGCTCAGTGGCAGTGATGCAGAGAGTCATGCTTTTGGGCTGTATCATCCTTTTTGTGTTTGTCCAGCCGATCATGATCTGGATGAAGGCAAAGGCGCATGCGAAAACGACCGGATACTCAACGCCGATCAATCTTGACGTTTCGGATGAGCAGATCGGGGTCGAACAGGCCGGTGTGACCGGAGAATTGAAATGGGATCAGATCTGGAAAGTCGTTCGGATCCCGAACATGTATATTATCAAGGTCGGACCGACAAACGGATATCTTGTGCCATTCCGGTCTATTGAAGGGAGAAAACAGGAGTTTGTCGATTTCTGCAAGCGGAATCTTCCGCCGAAGAAGACGAAAGGATTAAAGGCATGATAAAAGAAACAAACGCACCGGAGGAGACCTTCGCCTTTGGAAAAATGCTTGGGGAACAGGCAAAGCCAGGCGAAGTGATCTGCCTGAACGGCGATCTCGGCGTCGGAAAAACAGTTTTTACGAAGGGCTTTGCTGAGGGACTCGGGATCACGGAGCCGGTAAACAGCCCTACCTTCACGATCGTCCAGCAGTATGACAGCGGAAGAATGCCGTTGTACCATTTTGATGTGTACCGGATCGGTGACATCAGCGAGATGGATGAAGTCGGATACGAAGACTGCTTTTACGGGGAAGGCGTGACTCTTATTGAGTGGTCCAACATGATCGAGGAGATCCTGCCGGAGCATGTGAAGACCGTCACGATCGAAAAGAACCTGGAGAAAGGTTTTGATTACAGAAAGATCACGGTGGAGGACAAATAGATGCGGATTTTAGGAATTGAGAGCTCCTCACTGGTGGCATCGGCGGCCATCTATGAGGACGGGATCACGATGGCGGAATATACGGTGGATTTTAAGATGACCCATTCGCAGACCCTGCTGCCGATGATCGATGAGATGGTAAAACTTGTGGGGATCGATCTGAATACGATCGACGCCATCGCAGTATCCGGCGGTCCGGGATCCTTTACGGGCCTCAGAATCGGGTCTGCGACGGCGAAGGGACTTGGACTGGCATTAAATAAGCCGCTGATCCATGTTCCGACGCTTGACGCGACAGCGTACAACCTGTTCGGTGCATCCGGACTGATCTGTCCGATCATGGATGCGAGAAGAAACCAGGTCTACACGGGAATCTATCGCTTTGAGAAGAAATTTGAGACCGTGATGGATCAGGATGTGATGGATATGGGTGGGCTGATCGAAAAACTGAACGCGATGGGCGAGCGCGTGATCTTCTTAGGTGACGGTGTGCCTGTTTATGAGAAGCAGATCGCGGAGAAGATGACCGTGCCTTATGATCTTGCCCCGGCGCATGTAAACCGCCAGAGAGCCGCATCTGTGGCCGCTCTCGGTGCTGTCTATTTTGCGGAGGGAAAGACGGAGACTGCCATGGAGCATAAGCCGGACTACCTGAGAAAGTCCCAGGCGGAGCGGGAGCGCGAGGAGAGAGAAGAGAAGGAAAAGAACGCCTGATATTTCGCAAAAATAATAAAAATCATATACAGAGAAATCAATAAATAAAAAGTGGGATTGCTGTCCGGCGAGCAAAGCGTCGGTGAGTAGTCCCACTTTTTAACTGTCATGGAATTCTGAAAATTTCCCCAGCAAGGAATGGGGGATATAGGGGAATATGATGTCATTCGTTATTTGAATTTTCAAGAAAGTCCACCGCCCTCGATCTTGCCGAGATAGTCATTTTTCGCTTTTACGAATTTCAGAACGTCCACAGCTATTCCTCCAGATCAAATACAAAATCACAGCATTTACCGTCCTGCATCAGAGTTCTTGTTCTTGTCATTTTGATCTTGGAATTCATGCCTTTATAAAACGGTTCATCGCGTCCGCAGGATAAGACAGCTCCGAGATCCTTCATCCCGATACGTTCATACATGGCAACATACTGACATTCCAGAACGTCTTCACAAAGATGTTTTTTTCCGTCTCCGCTCCATGCAAGGTTTAAGGCACCGTTCGATGACCAGGGTTCCATCTGCATACGGATTGCCTGCAGGTCATTTCTTCCGAAGAGCTCCGCATATTCCTGACCTTCTTTAAAGGCGATGTCGAAGATGACTTTTTTTACGATCTCATATGTTTTTTCATGTCCGAGTTCCTTTTCAAACGCGTCGATAAATGGCTTGACCATAAGCGCTTCAATTTCTCTTCTCAAAATGATCGGTACATCGTAAATTGTCTTCATGTGGTTTCCTCCTTCATGTGTACAAAGTCCCGGCTGCTACAGACCGGTAAGAAAATTGATTCTTTTTATAAAAAAGCAGCAGTCCGACCACGGATTGGCTGAACTGCTGCGTCTTTCAGAAGTTATTTCTGTTCGCCCTCGTTTTTCTTTCTCTCTGCAAGTCCATTCAGGTAATAGAGAGTTGCCCAGCATGCATCGTGTGCGGCGGTCTGGTAGCTCAGAGTATCAGGATAGATCTCCACGAAATCCATGCCCTTTGCACCTGCGAGTCCGGCCTCGTGAAGCATCATGCACAATTCATAAGATGTTAATCCGCACATATCCTGCGGTCCCTGCGGCATGCTTGCTGCGTCAAGACAGTCAGCGCAAACAGTGATATACATCAGATCAGTATCTTTTGATGCAATCTCGATTGCTTTACGGATGGACTCTTTCCAGCCATTCTCTTTAATTTCTCTTGCAAGAATGACAGTTGCACCGTATTTCTTTGCGTTTGCGAATTCTTCCTTATGGTTACGCGGACCACGGATACCGATATGGACAATCTTTGTGGAGTCCATGTTTGGATCGTTGTAAAGCTGATAGAATGGAGAGCATCTGGAGTATTCATCGTCGCCGAAGATGGAGTAGTTGTCGAGATGAGCGTCAATGTGGAGAACGCCGACCCGCTTTGGATGACGCTTTGCAATCTCACTGATGATTGGATAAGCGATTCCATGGTCACCACCGAATGTGATCGGGAGTGCGTGGGCATCTTCAATCTGGCCGATCCTCTCTCTGATCGCTTCAAAGGTGAGCGGATAGTCGCCGTTTCTGCATGCGACATCGCCGAAATCACCGACTTTTAAGTAATCGAATGCATCAAGGTCAAAGTCCGGAAGATAGCCGGTATAGCGGATCGATACAGAACGGATTGCTTTCGGTCCTTCTGTGCAGGAAGAGTATCCGCCGATCGTGCATCCGCCTTCCCACGGAACACCGGTGACAACGGCATCCATGGAGGAAAGTTCACTTTCTTTTTCAAGAACCGGAAGATTCAGCCAGGACGGAACTCCGCTGTAAATGTTGTTGGGTAAAAACGCCGGATCATAAATAGTTGGTTTGCTGTTTTTCATAATGTTATTTCCTTTCTTTGCTCAATTGCCCCATTGTCGAGGGCAATTTTTTACTTATGGTTATGAAGCAGTCAACAGTTACATGAAAACTGTATATGTCGCATTAAAAGACTTAATTTTATGCTTCTTTTGCATCGGCGGAATCAAGGATGTGAAGATTCAAATGTTCAGAGAGATATTCCAGTGTATATCCGCCGCCGATGCTGTTGCCTTTTTCGTCAAGTGCCGGTCCATAGATTCCAATTCCCATACGGCCTCCCACGCAGGACAGGATTCCGCCGCCGACACCGCTTTTGGATGGGATTCCCACACGAACGGCAAATTCTCCGGAACGGTCGTACATGCCGCAGGTCAGCATAAGGGTTTTTAATGTTCGGACGACTTTTTTGTCGAGAAGGCGTTTTCCGGTAGTGGTGGAAATACCTCCGTTTGCAAGAAGAAGACCTAATTCGGATAATGATCTGGCGTTTACACTTAAGGAACAAAGCTTAAAGTAGAGATCCAGAGTCTGGAGAACATCCCCCTTTAACACGCCCTTGCTCTTTAACAGATATCCGATCGCCCGATTCCTGTCGCCGGTCGCTTTTTCGGAGCGGTAGACGGATTCATCCAGAACGATTTCATTGTCATTACATAAGGTGCGGATAAATTCCAGCATCTTCTCGAAAGAGAAACGCCCTGCCAGAAGACTTACAACTTCAATGGCCCCAGCATTGATCATTGGATTGAACGGGCGGTTGCTCGCTGTGTCAAGCTTTAAAATTGAATTGAACGCATCCCCGGACGGTTCCATCATTACATTCTTAAAGACCTTTTCTTCACCGATGTATTGCAGTGCTGCTGCGAGGGAAACAATTTTACAGATACTCTGTATAGTAAAACGGCATTCGGAATCGCCAAATTCGATATGACGGCCATCTTCTGTTTTAATACATAGTCCAAAATGTACTGGATTTGCTTTCCCAAGCTCAGGGATATAATCTGCGACTTTTCCCTGCAGCAGAAATTTTCGCCCATACTCCCAGGCATCTTTCGCAACTTCCTCCAGCATATATTCACCTCTTCTCATGTGCATGTATGTGTTAATGCTTTAACCGGCAAAAACACCAATAAAACTTGAAATACCAAGGATCAGGGAGATCGCAAAGATCATCAGGCCAATAATGTTCTGGAGCATGGAGTTCTTATATTCCCCCATAATTCTCTGACGGCTTGCAAGGTAAAGAGTAACACCTACAACGACCGGGAGTGCGATTCCATTTACAGCCTGAGCAGTCATGATCAGTGCTAACGGGTTGGTGCCAATTGCGGAAATAATAATTCCGACGATCAGAATGATTGCGCTTGTTCCTAAGAAACGTTTATCGGAGCCGTCTGTCTTCCAGTCAAAAAGTCCGGCTAATACGTAAGAGACACTGATCGGAGAGCAGAGCGCACTGGAAATACCTGCGGAGAGAAGTCCTAATGCCATGAAAGGCTGAGCGAAACGTCCGAGTGTACCTTCAAGCTGTACAGCCATATCCATTGCGTTGTTAACGCTCATGCCGCGCATAACCACTGCGGATGTGATCATAATGGAACCGGTGATAACACCGCCGATGATCATCGGTACGGTTGTGCCAAACATACAGAGCGGAAGTTCTTCCTTTGTATGCCATGTTCTCTGGGCACTTGCAGCATGCAGGAACATGTTGTACGGAACAACGGTCGTTCCGATGAGGGAAAGACATGTCATCAGTCCGCCCTTCGGGACTGTCGGGATGCAGCCTCGGAGCAGTTCGCCAAAATCGGGGCGAACAATGAGCATTGTCATAAGAAAGACGATTGCCATTAAGGTGACACATACACTTAAAAGCTTTTCCAGATATTTAACGGCATCACCGACAAAGAGGAGAACGATCAGAACGATAACTCCTAAGATCGGAGCCATGATTCTTGTCGGAACACCGGTCAGTGCGCTGGCTCCCATTGCCGTTCCGGTAAGGTCACCGCCCATATATGCGAGTCCGCCGATGGTGATCGCGATGATGACAAGGCCACATAAAATGTTTCGAAGAAGCGGACGGTCTGCAAAGTCATGCTTCATGTTTTCTGCGAGACCTTCCTGAGTGATGATACCGATCCTTGCCGCCATACCCTGCATGACGATAACTGCGATAACGGAAAAGACAACACACCAGAAAAGTGTGAAACCGTAAGTTGCACCTGCCAGTGTACAGCTTGTTACGGTTCCGGGACCGATGAATGATCCCACGATCACGAAGCCGGGTCCAAGGGAAGCAAGTTTTTCTTTCATAGTAAATTTACGAGTGACATTATTGGAATTCACCATGCTTTTTTCTCCTTTTTTAGTTGATCGATATGAATGTTCTAGTTATTCGGCCGAAAAAATGGAACTTTTGTAACTGTGTTGACAATATAGCATAGGAATGATAAAATGACAATAATTGTCAACTTGCTTTTGATAATATCAAACTCTGTTTGACAGGAGGAGGTATTTTGCCATTGGATGAATCGAAAAATGTTACGGAAAAGAATACAAAGGCTACGGAACGTCAGATCCAATCGGTTCAGCGTGCGATCAACATACTGAACTGCTTTACGATGACAAATTCTGCCCTGACGCTGGGACAGATCAGCAATCAGCTCAATTTGAACAAAGGCACAGTCCATGGAATTCTGAGTACGCTTTACCAGAATGGATATATCAGCCAGAATGGAAATGGGCAGTATATGCTGGGGGCGGCGCTGTTTAACAAAGCCTGTCTCGCTGCTGGGACGCGCCAGAGCATGTGCATTGACCGGGGTCATGACAGACTGCTGGCGTTAAGTAATCAGTTCCAGTTAAACGGAACCATGTTTGCAATGGAAGAAAAGCAATTGAGAGTGATTGACACAACTGAACCGACAAACTGCCCTTTTATTGTCCAGCGTGTGTCACCACAGATATCTCTGTATGATTCTGCAAGCGGAAAGATTCTGTTGGCATATTTATCGGAAAAAGAAAGAGCGGAATATCTGGAAAGGATGCCGATGACACCGTTCCAGAAGTCTTTCGAGGATAAGCAGAAGAATTTTGACGTGGAGTTATACCGGATCCGTAAAAATGGATATTCAGAAGAATACGACGCTCTTTTTACCGGAGTATCAGCGTTGGCAGTGCCGATCTTTAACCGATATCATAATGAATTGTTTGGAAGTGTGAGCCTGACGGGAATGAGTCCGATGATAAAGAAGAGAAGACAGGAGATTATTGCTGCGCTTCAGGCGCATGCGCGTTATCTGCAGGATTGTCTGCGTTTTTAAAGCAGAAAGAAATGGTGGCTGGATCAGATCCAGCCACCATCCATTTTTATAACTTGTCCGGTCAGGTAATCCGGTGCTTCTACGAGCTTCAAGACGAGGTCTGCGACTTCCTCCGGCTTTCCCATGCGGCCGGCGGGAATCTCGTCCAAGAGCATCTCATGCTCCTCCTCAGATAAAAATCCATTCATCTCCGTATCAATGGCCCCGCAGGCGATGGCGTTCACCTGGATGCCGGAGGGAGCGAGCTCCTTGGCGAGGGCCATGGTGAGACCGTTGACGCCGCCTTTTGTGGCAGAGTAGGCCGCTTCGCAGGAGGCGCCGCAGACACCCCAGACGGAGGAGATATTGATGATTTTTCCGCTGTGGTTGTGGATCATTCCCGGAATCGCCAGCTTCGTGCAGTGGAAGACAGAGGACAGGTTCGCGGAGAGGATTCGGTTCCAGTCCTCGAAACTTAGATCCTGTAAAAGGCCGATGATGGAGATTCCGGCGTTGTTTACGAGGACATCCACATGGCCGAAGCGGGACTCGATTTCCTTAAAAAGACGCTGGCAGTCATTCGAATTTCCGACATCCGCCTGTACCGCCAGGCACTCTGCGCCCAGCGCCTCCACTTCTTTTTTTACTTCTTCCATCCGTTCTGTGCTTCGGGCACAGTTGATCACGACATGGTATCCGCAGGAAGCAAATTTTAAAGCCACGGCCCGCCCGATCCCGCGGGAGGAGCCGGTGACGAGAACTGTTTTTTTCATAATGAACTCCTATTTGCGTATAAAACTTTGTTGCTTTGTAACTGTTCAGTAGGTCTGCGCACTTGCTGCGCTGACCGTAAGAAAACATAGGCTGGAAGGCAAAAATCCCATCAGCGAAGCTGATCTGGAATGGATTTTTGCACGTAACTATGAAGGTACTGAATAGTTACGTTGCTTTTTGATGAGATCACAGCTGCCGAAAATGATCGGACTATAAGAATTCCGGGGATTGATGAAAACGGCAGATATGCATATTTTAAGGGAATAACACCGGAATTACAATAGGATTCCGGAAAAATCCACTGCAGTCCGGGCAGCGCATGGACTTTGGCTCGTTGTTCGCGTAAATAAGAGAGCCATGATCGCATCAGGATCAATGCAGTCATGGCTTTCGGCTTCGATATGGTTATTTCTGCAGTCTTGCCTCATTTAAGCTCATTCCGCCGCGGATATTGGCCTCAATGACGAGAAGGTCACCGTACTCCGTCTGGCTGTCGATAATGGAAGCCTGTTTTGTCAGAGATTTCCCGTCGAAAGCGGTTTTTCTGCGCATCTGGCGGAGTGTCTTCGCGAAGCCTGCGGTACGCGGCTGGTAAACATCTAACGGGTGGAGTCCAAGGACGACTCCGGAGCGGAGACCGAGGTTATCCATTACGTCGGAGATGTTTGAGGTTGGGAAGTTCTTGTAGCTTTCGATCCAGTAGGTTCTTTCTTCTTTGTTGAAAATCATAATGTGTACCGCAGCCTGATATATATGTGCAGCTGCGATTCTCTTTTCAAAAAAATTGCAGGAAACGAATGGGGCTCTTCCCATGCAGCTATCATTTGATTTGCTGACAGTATCTTAATTATAACAGAAAGACATCAATAGTTTTATAAATTCAGGACAATTCACCATGCTAAAATATTATGAAGGTCAATTCCTGAAATTTATCGGTAACGCCCTTAAGGAAAATGCGGTCATACTCACTTGCATGTCTGCGTTTTCTCACATCATATTAATGGTAAATTTTGCCACAGGAATGCCACTTAAATTCCGGGAAAATTGATTGTATAATAGATATGTATGGTGCTATACTATAGAAGCCGCATTGTGTGCTGACTGACCGCGTGGTGCGGACAGAAGACGATAGGAAACAGGTGTAAATACTGAGATTGGAGGCATCATGGAACAGATCTATGACTTGATCATTATCGGTTCCGGTCCGGCGGGACTCGGGGCTGCGATCTACGCAAAACGTGCGGAGTTAAAGACCCTCGTGATTGAAAGAGAGATGATGAGCGGCGGACAGGTGCTTACAACATATGAGGTAGACAACTATGCGGGACTTCCGGGGATCGGCGGCTTCGATCTGGGAATGAAATTCCGGGAGCATGCCGATAAGCTGGGCGTGGAGTTTGCGAAGGATACGGTCTTAAAAATTGAGACCGCGGACCTTGCGGATGAGAACGAAGTCTTAGAGGCGGCAGAAGCGGGAGCGGGACACCCGCCTGTGATCCGTCAGGTAGTGGGAAAAAAGGAGACGAGACTCGCGAAAGCGGTCATTATCGCTTCCGGTGCCCACCACAGAAAGCTTGGCATCCCGGGGGAGGCAGAGCTTACGGGAAAAGGCGTTTCCTACTGTGCGACCTGCGACGGCGCGTTCTTCCGGAAAAAGATAACGGCGGTGGTCGGAGGCGGGGATGTTGCCCTTGAGGACGCGATCTTCCTTGCGAGACTCTGTGAGAAGGTCTATGTGATCCACAGGAGAGACGAATTCCGTGGAGCGAAGAGCCTGCAGAAGCACCTGATGGAGCTTCCAAACGTGGAAATTCTCTGGGATACTGTGCCGGAGGAGATCTGTGGAACGGAAAAAGTGGAGACACTGAAGCTTCTCAATAAAAAGACCGGGGAAAAGAGAGATCTGGCTGTGGACGGCGTGTTCGTCGCAGTGGGAATCACCCCGAACAGTGAAGAATTTAAGGGATCCGTAGATATGGATCCGGCAGGATATATTGCGGCCGGGGAGGACGGAAAGACGAATGTTCCGGGAATCTTCGCGGCAGGAGACGTCCGTACAAAGGCGCTCCGCCAGGTCGTTACGGCAGTGGCAGACGGGGCAAATTGCGTTGCGTCTGTAGAACAGTACCTGTATGGTATAGAGTAGGAATTTTCTGAACTGAAAATTCCGTATGATACGGCAGCGGCAGCAGATAGACAGGAGAAAAAACGATCTATGAACAGAGCAGGAAGAATTATCGCGGTCTGCGGTCTGAGCGTGGCGCTCATGATGCCGCAGATCGCTTATGCGGCGGAAACCCTTTCGGTGCAGGTGAGTGAGAGAACGGGACTTACCACCGTCGGAAATAAACAGTCGGCATACGACAATGTGGCGATCTCCCACGTGAGCAATTACGTAAATATCCGCTCCGAGGCGAATATCTCCAGCAGCATTGTAGGTAAGATCTACAACAACTGCGCAGCAACGATCTTAGCTACAGTGGACGGAGAAGGCGGAACCTGGTATCAGATCAAGTCCGGTACCGTGACCGGTTACATAAAATCCGAATACTTTATTACCGGCGCTGATGCGGAGAGGATCGCGAAAGATATAGGTACGGTTTATGTGACGGTAAGCGCTGACAGCTTAAGACTCCGCGAGCAGCCGAGTACCGACAGCGCGATCCTCACCACACTTTCCAAGGACGCTGAGTACCTGGAAGTGAAGGAAGAGGGAGACTTCATCGAGATCCAGGTCGATGAATCCCTGAGCGGATATGTACATAAAGATTATGTCACCCAGCGCGTGGAGTTCAAGCAGGCCGTGAGCGTCGAGGAAGAGCGCCAGAAAGCGGAAGAGGACGCAAGGATTAGGAAAGAGGCGGAGGACGCTATCGCGAAGGTCGAAGCGTTAAAGAAAGAAGCAGGACAGGAGACTGCGTCTGCAAATAAGGACACCCCGTCCTCCACGATCGGAATGATTGCCCAGAATCCGAACGCGGATAACGGAACGACGAAAGAACAGAATAGTCAGGGCAGCCAGAGCACCCAGACCGGCACAAGCCAGAATACCGGAAATCAGGATACCGGCAGTACCGCAGGACCCGGCGGAAGCGGAACTTCCACCGGCAGCAGCACAGGAACCTCCGGCTCATATCAGAGTACCCAGAACGGTCCGGGAAGCGCAGTCTACAATTCCGCAGTCCGCACCGCGATCGTTGCATATGCGAAACAGTTCCTTGGCAATCCGTATGTATACGGTGGGACAAGCTTAACGAACGGAGCTGACTGCTCCGGATTTACGATGCGTATCTTTGAGCATTTCGGTGTGACGACCGGACGTACCTCAAGAGACCAGGCGGCAAACGGCAAGGAAATCTCCCTCGACCAGATCCAGCCGGGCGACCTGTTATTCTACGCAAGCGGAAAGACGATCAACCACGTTGCCCTCTACATCGGCGACGGAAAGATCATCCACGCCAGCACATCAAAGACCGGCATTATTATTTCTACGGCGTACTACCGTACTCCGGCGAAAGCGGTTACCTTCTTAGATTAAGAGCTGCAGGAATTTATTATGCAGCAATCTGTTCCAGCAGCAGATGTCCATTGATCTTCAGGATAACTGGGTAAAAGATAAAAGAAAAGATCATAAAGAAAAAATAAGGAGCTGTGGAAAAACAGCTCCTTATTGTGTATAATAAGAAATAGTGCAGTGTGTAAAAATCCCGACAATGAAGTCTGTTGATAAGTTAGAATAGCTTAAAATAAGACTTTGCAGGGTGTTTCGATGATGAAAAATTGGTCATTTACGACAGATTTACGACAAAAGTATAAAAAAGGATATTGAAAAACCTGGGAAGCGCTTGGCTAAGGTATGATTACCACCCCCTGTATATTATATATATTATTGTATTAGAAGAGAAGATGCAGAAAAGATGATAAAGAATAAATAAACTGATTAAGGATAGAATTGATGAGAAGCATTGTAAACATAGAACTCTAAGAGGTAATTGCTATGAAAGAAAACATGCTGTTTTCTGGCGAATCAAAGAATATCGAGTATAAGGTGACGGTACCTGATAAGAGCGAAAAATATATGAAAACAGTGGTGGCTTTTGCCAATGGTAAAGGTGGCAAGATTGTTTTCGGAGTAGACGATAAGACATTAGAAATTGTGGGAATGAATACGGAAAATATTTATAAAACCATGGATGCCATTACCAACGCAATTTCTGATGCGTGTGAACCAGCCATCAGACCGGATGTGGCTTTACAGACAGTTAAAGATAAAACGGTGATTGTTGTAGAAATTTTACCAGGTGCACAGCGTCCATATTATATAAAATCACAGGGGATGATTGATGGTACTTATGTAAGAGTATCTGGCACAACCAGACATGTGGAAGGGTATATGCTAAAGGAACTGATTTTAGAAGGGCAGAATCGCCACTTTGATAGTGAAATATGCCAGAACATGACGGTTTCAGATAGTGACATCAATGAACTTTGCAAAAGTATGAAAGAAACTGCTCTTGCCAACACATGGCAGGATAGTGAGAAGGCGAAGATAAAAGAGGTAACCAAGAACACATTGATTTCCTGGGGTGTACTGAAGGAGTCTGAAGGTGGTATATATCCCACAAATGCATATGCTCTTTTAACTGGAAGAATGCCACAGCAGCCTACTATCCAGTGTGGTGTGTTTAAAGGAACAAACCGTGCGTATTTTGTTGACAGGAGAGAATTTGAGGGTCCCATTCAGGAACAGATGGAAGCTGCATATCGGTATGTCCTTGAAAAAATCAATATGGGAATGACGATAAAGGGTATGTACAGACAGGATGTGTATGAATTGCCAACAGACAGCATTCGCGAGATTATTGCAAATGCTGTAGCACATCGTAGCTATCTCGAACAGGGGAGTATTCAGGTGGCATTGTTTGATGATAGACTGGAAGTAACTTCGCCTGGGATGCTCCTAAATAATGTCACCATTTCTAAAATGATGGTGGGGTATTCAAAACCGAGAAATCCTGCAATTGCAAGAGCCTTTGCCTATATGAAAATTATTGAGAAATGGGGAACCGGAATACCGAGATTGTTTGAGGCCTGTGCGGAATATGGTTTGCCTGAACCAGAACTGATTGATTTTGATGGGGATTTTAGGGTAAACATGTATCGGAAAAGAGATACGGACATAAAGACTAACACAAAAAAAGTCACTAACACTAACATAAAAACTAACACAGAAAAAGTCACTAACACTAACACAAAAACCAATACTAACATTAAAAAACAAAAAGCTAATGCGGAAACCGCAACCAGGATTCTGGAAATCATGCGAGAACAGCCAACGATTACTGTGAAGAAAATCGCAGATCAGATGCGATTATCAGTGGCCGGAGTCAGGTATCATATCAATAAAATGAAGAAAGATGGTTTGGTGGAACATGTAGGTCCTTCCAAAAAGGGTACATGGTTGCTACACGATGAATCATAGTATGTTTATTGTTGTAACGAAAAATTCAAAATTCACAGGATCAATCGAACTTGTTTACGATCATACCGCCTTAGTGTAAAATATTGTTTGAGAAGACGAGAAAAGGAGACAAAGCCAACGGAAATGGATAAAATGGCAGAGAAAGAGGAAGTAACCGCTGAGACTTCCACAGAAGATGCAGAAAAGGTTGTAGTAGAGCCTTATGATGCAGCAGATATCGATTTTGATACATTCTGCAAATCAGATATGAGAGTGGTAAAAGTAAAAGACTGTGTTGCAGTGAAAAAATCCAAAAAGCTGCTGCAGTTTACATTAGATGATGGTAGCGGAACAGATCGTACCATTCTTTCCGGAATGCATTCATATTACGAACCGGAGGAACTGGTTGGCAAGACCTTAGTTGCGATTGTCAACATCCCGCCGAGAGCTATGATGGGAATTGTATCCCATGGCATGTTTCTTTCTGCTGAATGCAAGAAGGGGAAGATGAGATTGTGAACCTGTTAATGCTGGATGATAAGATTCCGGTTGGATCCAAACTCTGCTAAACAAAAATATATCTTAAGCAAAGCTCTTTCCATGGAAATGGAAGGAGAACTTATGAAAGATTCAAGAAAAGATTCAAAGGGACGCGTTTTAAAAGACGGTGAGAGCCAGAGAAAAGATGGCAGCTACGAATATAAAGGTGCAGATGGCCGCAGGCATAGTGTGTATGCTGGAACGTTAAAGGAACTTCGGGAGAAGCGGAAACAGGCCGAGAAAAACGTGGAGGATGGAATCCTTTTTGTAAATCAGAACATCCTTTTAAATGATGTTTTTGATATCTATTTCAGTGGCAAGACGGAACTGAAAGAATCCACCAGATCGAATTATAAGTATATGTACGATAAGTTCGTACGTATGAAATTTGGAATGCGGAAAATCAGCTTGATTAAGTATTCTGATATTCGGGAATTTTATAATTACTTGATCAATGACCTGAGTTTTAAACCGAACAGCCTGGAGATTATCCATTCATTGCTGCATCCGACATTTACACTGGCGGTGAGAGATGGTTATATTCGCTGTAATCCATCAGACGGGCTTAAGGGTGATATCAAGAAAAGCCATTGTTGGGAGAAGCCACAAAGGCATGCACTGACAGAGGCAGAACAGGCAGCATTTGTTCAGTTTGTTTCAACCTCGCCGATTTATAGCCACTGGATGCCACTGTTTACATTTCTGCTTGGAACGGGATGTAGGATTGGTGAAACGATTGGTCTTCGATGGAATGATTGTGATTTTGAGAATAATGAGATTTTCATCAACCATAATGTTATTTACCGTTTCCGTGACTACGATGGTTGGCGGTTCCGTCTTACAACGCCCAAAACGAACGCTGGCAATCGTGTAGTTCCGATGCTGTCAGAGGTGAGGGAAGCGTTGCTTCAGGAACGTGAGAATCAGAAACGGTTCAAGCTGAAATCTCCGACGATAGATGGATATTCCAATTTTGTTTTTCTGAACAGGGAGCAGAATCTTCATAACCCGATGACTATAAATCGTGCAATTAAACGGATTATAAGAGATCACAATCGGGATGAAGTGAAACTGGCTGAAAAGGAAAAACGGGAGCCACTGCTGATTCGGGATTTTTCAGTTCACAATCTGAGGCACACGTTCTGTACCCGCTTCTGCGAAAATGAAACCAATCTGAAAGTCATTCAGGAAATCATGGGGCATTCGGATATCTCGACCACGATGAATATCTATGCGGAAGCAACGGCATAGAAAAATTCTTTTGCAAATCTGGAAGGAAAACTGAGACTTTCATAGTCAGAAATGATGGATTTTTTACGACAGATTTACGACAAAATTTTTCAAAATATGCCACTTTATGCCACGATATGAGAAGTTACTGCATATGCGAAAAATGGCTTAAATACGCGCTTCGCAAGCATTTATGCGGGTTCCGGGAAAATGCCGGATACAAATCCAAAATATGAAGGCAGAAGATATAACTTCTCAGAGCCTTTAAAGTGGTATGTAAAAATTCATTTTAGATAGGAATTTTTGCCATTCAGCTTATGTTTTTATGGTCAGCGCGGCAGGTGCGCAGACCTGCGGAACAACAAAATACAATATGTAAAAGTGAGGAAACACGTATGAATGAGATCGGAACGTTCGACATTCTGGGGCCGAACATGATCGGACCATCAAGCTCCCACACGGCTGGGGCACTGAGGATCGCTTTTATTGCCGGAAAAATGGTGGAGAAGCCGGCGGCGGTGCGCTTTGTGCTCTACGGATCCTTCGCCCGTACCTACCATGGACACGGAACAGACCGTGCATTAGTCGGCGGAATCCTTGGATATCACCCGGATGATGAAAGGATCCGCGATTCCTTTGAGCACGCGAAAGAGGCAGGACTTGACTTTACCTTCGAGGAAAACTTCACAGATAAGGAGATCTATCCGAATACGGTGGACATTTATGTAAAGGACGAAAATGGAAATGAGATGTCCCTGCGCGGAAAGTCCATTGGCGGCGGAAATGCGGTCATCACGCGGTTAAACGGCGTCGATGTTGATCTTACCGGAAATTACAGCACCATTGTTGTCCAGCACATCGACAAAAAGGGTACGCTGGCGTTCGTGACGGCCGTTTTGAGCGCTTACGACTTAAATATCGGTTCCCTGCGCCTTTACCGCGAGAGCAAGGGCAAGATGGCCTACGCGATCATCGAGGTGGATACTATGGTCTCCAGCCAGGTGATTAACGCGCTGCGGGGGTTTGAGGCTGTGAAAAACGTTCTTTTGGTTCCGGCGATCAATCTGGACTGATGGGGGGAGAAACGATGAATTTTATAAATGGTGCAGAACTTTTAGAGTACTGCGAAAAGGAAAATAAAAAGATCTCTGAGGCCATGTTCGAGCGGGAAACCACGTTTCTGGAGCAGGATCCGGAGAAGACAAGGGCGAAAATGAAGAAAGCATGGTCCATCATGCAGGCGTCGGCGAAGAAGCCGTTAAAGGAAAATATTGTCAGCATGGGCGGCATGATCGGCGGGGAGAGCAGAAAGCTCCACACGCTGAGGGAAAATAAGAAGAATCTCTGTGGGGATGTGGTTTCAAAGGCGATCGCCTATGCGGTGGGCGTTCTCGAGGTCAACGCGTCCATGGGACTCATCGTTGCGGCACCGACGGCTGGCTCTTCTGGTGTAATTCCGGGAGTCTGCTGTTCCCTGCAGGAAAACTACGGATTTACGGATGAGGAGATCTGCCAGGCGTTATTTAACGCGGCGGCAGTGGGATACCTCATTACGAGAAATGCCACGACAGCCGGAGCAGAGGGCGGATGTCAGGCGGAGGTGGGAGCGGCCAGTGCCATGGCAGCGTCAGCGGCTGTGGAGCTTTTCGGCGGAACACCGGCGCAGTGTCTCGACGCGGCATCCTTCGCGATCGTGAATATTCTGGGACTTGTTTGTGATCCCGTCGGCGGACTTGTGGAAAATCCATGTCAGAACCGGAATGCCATGGGGGCGTCAAATGCCCTGATCTCCGCGGAACTTTCTATGGCGGGAATCAAGAGCATCACCCCGATTGACGAGACCATCGGTGTCATGTATGCGGTGGGACGGTCGATTCCGTCAGAACTCAGGGAGACTTCCATGGGCGGTATGGCGGTCGCAAAGAGCGCATGTGAGGCTTGCGCGGCATGTGCAAAGGAAACTCAAAAATGAAGAAAAGAATAGTTGGCAACTGATAAAGGGCATCTAAACATAATAAACAGGCGGTACTTAATCTAAAATCAAGTACCGCCTGTATTTTTGCTGCCTGGCATTTCAGTCACTGTGCGGTTTCCCACATCAACGCTGCCGCCCGGCTATTCATTCTTATTAAGTTTCAGGATTCTTTAGAACTCCGGTTCAATGAGTCCGTAAGAGTTTCCTTTTCTCTTATAAACTACATTGACTTCGTTTGTATCAGCGTTGAGGAACATAAAGAAGTTGTGTCCTAAGAGTTCCATCTGTACGCAAGCCTCCTCGGCATCCATCGGTTTCATTGCGAAACGTTTTGTCTTTACGATATTAACGGTCTCCTCCGGCTCGGATTCTTCCTGAAGGAAGGCTTCGTTAAATGCTAAGGCGTTCTGCTTTTTGTCAACGATCTTTGTCTTATATTTCTTGATCTGACGCTCGATAATTTCTTCAACGAGATCAACAGATACATACATATCGCTGGAATCCTGCTCAGCTCGGATAATGCTGCCTTTAACAGGAATCGTAACCTCTATTTTCTGACGTCCTTTCTCTACGCTCAATGTAACCTGTACTTCAGTATCAGGAGAAAAATAGCGCTCCAGTTTTCCTAATTTACTTTCCACGGCATCTTTTAAGCCTGGTGTAATGTTGATATTTTTTCCGCTGATCGTGTAACGCATAAAATCAACTCCTTTGTTTGGGATGACTTAAGTATAGCACAAAATTCTGTAAAAGACAACCAAAATACATAAAAAATGAGAAAATTTAAAAAGGTAAAAAAAGGTGTATAAAAGCTCAAAAACTATATGAAGCCTTCCCGGTTTGTCAATGGGATTGGGCAAAAAAGTTGTCGGAAATGTAAATTTTATAAGATGTTCACAAAAATAAAACAAATATTAAGGAACCGTAAAATCCACCGATGGGGAGGAAAAAACTTGTGGATAATGTGGATAACTTGGTGTATAACTGCGAAATGGCGTGAAATCGGCATTTTTCGAGGTGGACAACTTTCCACATAATTTCGGTGGATGAGTGTGGATAAAGTGGATAACCAGCCAATCGAATGTATGGTTTGTGCAAGTTGTACATTTAAAGGGGAAAAGCGGCAGGAAGAGAGAAAAATAGACAGAAGTGAGGGAGAAGCCGGGGGAAGGAGTCAGGGAGATGTCGAAGAGGAAAAAATTGAATTGTCGAAAAATTGTCAAAACGGTTTTAGAAAAAACAGCAGGGATGCGGCGCAGATGGACGATGCGGCGGCGAGAAGATGTAGCAGGGAGTTTTATCGGGAATTGCGCAGGCGGAGATAAGGATTTATGTACGAAATGTTAAAATTACATGAAGTCATTGAATAAAAACCCGGAAGGTGTTAAAATATTAAGGATTGTACGATGCAGACGTATGCGGTTATGCGGTAAAATCCCGCAGGACGGAGCAGCGGACATCAAAAACGATTCAGATATAGAAACTTGTATGCAGTGGCCTGATGTGAGATGAACCATGCGTCATGTGGATAAAATCCGGCTCCGGCGTTTGAAAGACCGTGTATCCGTGGATAACTCCCGCGAGATGGATAAAAGGGTATCGCTGCATGTGTATATTTATTTATGTAGGAGAACAAGCAGAATGAATTTTGTTGAAAAAGTATTTGGTACGCACAGTGACCGGGAATTAAAGTATATTTACCCGATCATCGATAAGATCGAAAAAATGCGTCCGACGATGCAGGCGATGTCTGATGAAGAATTAAAGGATCAGACAAGAAAATTCAAAGAGCGCCTCGCACAGGGGGAGACCCTGGACGATCTTCTGCCGGAGGCATTCGCAACCGTCAGAGAGGCGGCCAAGAGAGTTTTAAAGATGGAGCACTACCCGGTACAGCTCATCGGTGGTATCGTCCTTCACCAGGGACGTATCGCTGAGATGAAGACAGGTGAAGGTAAAACTCTTGTTTCCACCTGTCCGGCATACTTAAATGCCCTGGCTGGAAAAGGTGTTCAGATCGTAACCGTCAACGACTATCTGGCAAAACGTGATGCTGAGTGGATGGGACAGGTTCATGAGTTCCTCGGCTTAAAGGTCGGCGTGGTATTAAACTCCATGACCTCCGAGGAGAGAAAAGCCGCTTACCAGTGTGACATCACTTATGTTACAAACAACGAGCTCGGTTTCGATTACCTTCGTGACAATATGGCGATCTACAAAGAGCAGATGGTACTCCGTGATCTCGACTACTGTATCATCGATGAGGTGGACTCCGTATTGATCGATGAGGCGAGAACCCCGCTTATCATTTCCGGACAGAGTGGAAAATCCACAAAGCTCTATGAGGTTTGTGATGTTCTCGCAAAGCAGTTAGTCCGCGGTGAGGAATCCGGCGAGTTTAACAAGCTCAACGCCATCATGGGCGAGGAGATCACCGAGACCGGCGATTTCATCGTAAATGAGAAAGAGAAAGTCGTAAACCTGACAGAACAGGGTGTTAAGAAGGTCGAGGCATTCTTCCATATCGACAACCTTGCGGATGCGGAAAATCTGGAGATCCAGCACAATATCATCCTTGCCCTCCGCGCCCATAACCTCATGTTCCGCGATAAGGACTATGTGGTCAAGGACGACGAGGTCCTGATCGTTGATGAGTTCACAGGACGTATCATGCCGGGCCGCCGTTACTCCGATGGTCTCCATCAGGCCATTGAGGCGAAGGAGCATGTAAACGTTAAGAGAGAGTCCAGAACCCTCGCAACGATCACATTCCAGAACTTCTTTAATAAGTATGCGAAAAAAGGCGGTATGACCGGTACAGCCCAGACGGAGGAGAAAGAGTTCCGCAATATCTACGGTATGGACGTTATCGTGATCCCGACAAACCGTCCGGTTATCCGTAAAGACTTAAATGACGCGGTATATAAGACAAAGAAAGAGAAATTCCATGCAGTTGTTGAGGAGATCGTAAAGGCCCACGAGAAAGGACAGCCGGTCCTCGTCGGTACGATCACCATCGAGACATCTGAGATGTTAAGCCAGATGTTAAAGAAGCGCGGGGTTCCGCATAAAGTCTTAAACGCAAAGTACCATGAGCTGGAGGCTGAGATCGTAGCTCAGGCCGGTATTCACGGCGCGGTGACTATCGCGACGAACATGGCAGGCCGTGGTACCGATATCAAGCTTGACGACGAGTCAAAGGCTCTCGGCGGCTTAAAGATCATTGGTACAGAGCGTCATGAGTCCAGACGTATCGATAATCAGCTCCGCGGACGTGCAGGACGTCAGGGCGATCCGGGTGAGTCCCGCTTCTATATCTCCCTTGAGGACGATCTGATGCGCCTCTTCGGTTCTGACAAGTTAATGAGCATGTTCAATGCCCTCGGCGTTCCGGAGAACGAGCAGATCGAGCACAAGATGTTATCTTCCGCGATCGAAAAAGCACAGCAGAAGATCGAGACGAACAACTATGGTATCCGTGAGAACCTCTTAAAGTACGATGAGGTCAACAACGAGCAACGTGAGGTCGTATATGCTGAGCGCCGTCAGGTACTTGACGGTGAGAACATGCGTGAGCTGATCATGAAGATGCTCAACGATATCGTTGAGGGCGCTGTGGATATGTCCGTCAGTGACGAGCAGACTCCGGAGAACTGGGGCTTCAAGGAATTAAATGATCTTCTTCTTCCGATCATCCCGTTAAAGCCGATCGAGCTGACTGACGAGATCAGCAAGATGAGCAAGGACGAATTCAAGCACATGTTAAAAGAAATGGCAACGAAGTTCTACGAATCCAAGGAGGCAGAATTCCCGGATGCAGAGCAGGTGCGTGAGATCGAGCGTGTCGTTCTCCTGAAGGTGATCGACAACAAGTGGATGTCCCATATCGACGATATGGATCAGCTCCGTGAAGGTATCGGTTTACAGGCTTACGGCAACCGTGATCCACTCGTAGAGTACAAGATGAACGCTTACGAGATGTTCGATGATATGACTGCGGCGATCCGTGAAGATACGATCCGTATTCTCTGCCATATCCGTGTAGAGGAGAAGGTGGAGAGAGAGCCGGCTGCTAAGGTTACAGGTACAAACCGTGACGATTCCGTGGCGAGAGCTCCGCAGAGACGTCAGACACAGAAGATCTACCCGAATGATCCGTGTCCGTGCGGATCCGGCAAGAAATATAAACAGTGCTGCGGAAGAAAACCGTTAGCCTAGGATCAACACCAATTGCTTTATGAAATGATGGTCAGCGCGGAACCTCTGCGCTGACCTTGTTAAATCATTATAGGAAAGGTAACATTCTGTATGGTCCGCACAGTGAATGGGGCCTTTGGTGAAATGTTATTAGAAAGGACAGATTCTATGGTTGAGTTAGACCAGTTTAAATATACATTATCCACATATGAAACTCCACTGAAGGAGGTCAGGGACTCCCTGAATCTGGAAGCGAAGATCAGAAGGATCGACGAGTTGGACAAGACCATGGAGGAGCCGAGCTTCTGGGAGGATGCGGAGAAATCCACGAGACTCGTGAAGGAAGCGAAAAACCTGAAAGATACGGTCGCAGAGTACAACAAGCTCCAGAATCAGTACGAAGAGATCGGTCTGATGATCGAGATGGGGTACGAGGAGAATGATCCGGAGATTGTTCCGGAGATTCAGGAAATGCTCGACGAGTTCACATCTGAGCTCGACGCCCTTCGTCTGCGCACGCTTCTGACAGGGGAGTACGACAATAATAATGCGATCCTGAGGTTGAATGCAGGCGCAGGCGGAACCGAGTCCTGTGACTGGTGCAGTATGTTATACCGTATGTACTGCCGCTGGGCAGAGCGGAAAGGATATCAGGTGGAGGTTCTCGACTTCCTTGACGGCGAGGAAGCCGGAATCAAGTCGGTTACGATCCAGATCAATGGAGAGAATGCGTTCGGTTACTTAAAGTCCGAGAGGGGCGTACACCGCCTTGTAAGGATTTCCCCGTTCAACGCTAACGGAAAGAGACAGACATCCTTCGTATCCTGCGACGTAATGCCGGATATCGAGGAAGACCTTGATATCGAGATCAATCCGGATGATTTAAGGATTGATACGTATCGTTCCAGTGGTGCCGGCGGACAGCACATCAATAAGACATCCTCCGCGGTCCGTATTACCCATATCCCGACAGGCGTTGTTGTGCAGTGCCAGAATGAGCGTTCCCAGTTCCAGAACAAGGATAAGGCAATGCAGATGCTAAAGGCAAAGCTGTATATGTTAAAGCAGCAGGCAAATGCGGAGAAGCTCTCCGATATCCGCGGCGATGTGAAAGATATCGGATGGGGAAGCCAGATCCGTTCCTACGTGCTTCAGCCGTATACGATGGTAAAAGACCACCGTACCGGTTTTGAGAGCGGAAACGTAAACGCTGTTCTTGACGGCGGACTCGACGGATTTATCAGCGCCTTCTTAAAGTGGGAAAGTCTTGGACGGCCGCAGGTAAAGGGCGGACAGGATGTAGAATAGAAAGAGGCGGGAATGCCGTGAGGCGGAACTGTTATCATGAAAAAAGCGTATCAAAAGATGTGATAATACATCGGTTGATACGCTTTTTCTATATGCTTCTGTATCATAGATGCCCCCGGCAGGAGTATTTCATGCCGAGGGCTGGGAGCGGGTATAGAAATTATAGTCGACAGGAAGAAAGCTTCATGTCTTCAAGGAATGGAGTGGTCAGCTCGCTATTAGCGATTAGTCCCTGATATAGGTTCTGTCGTTTACAATAATCGTATCATAATCTACGATCGTCAGATTACGTGAATTGGAGGAATCGCGGTATTTTGTATTGCTGACTTTAGAGAAGCTGTATATATGGGTATCTCCGTCGGTATCATAGTAGAATGCCGCAATAGAATCGCCGGCACCGAGCATAAGCTCAAAGTAATCTTCTCTGTTCTCGTCGTTGATCCGGAAGGTTCCGACCATATCCTCGTTTGTATAAACAGTATTGTCAGATGTGCTGTTATCAGCAGCGGTATTGTCGTTGGAACCGGATTCATTCTGCATATCTTTCGCAAATTTTAACTGTACGGAATTGCCGATGGTCCAGGCGCCTTCTTTGTTTACTGTATAGCCGTCCGGGGTTGTTGTATCTGCGTACATATATCCATTTGAATCAAATGCGTAGCATTCGTAGATGCCATCATTATTTCCATCCAGCCATTTCCACTGGGATACCGGGTAGGAGCCATTGTCTTCCTGCCACCACCAGCCTGTGGTGTTCTGTACCCACTGTCCTGCGAAAGCGGTCATTCCCATAGAAGCAGCCATTGCTGCGGTAAGCGCGAGAGTCATAATCTTCTTTTTCATAGTGAAACCTCCTGAATTTTTTGATTGGTTATGTTTTCCTTTTGATAAAATAAGTATATCAGTGAAATGTGATTAAGCTGTGAATACTTTGTGGTGAAACATTGAGGAATCTGTGGCGGAGGTGTGTCAGGAAGAAGAGGAAAATCAGGCAGGGAGAGGTGAAATGGTAAAGGTGCAGGAAGAGAAAATTTTGTTGACAGGAAATTGCAATATGTAGAAAAAGAAAAGGCACCTTCGCCAAGTCAGTGAAGATGCCCTCAATTGCAGATTGTAGAAGCTTATAGTAAATACTAAAAACATATTGTCAACATCTGCGGTGTATTTAGGTGGAAGGTTAATGCTTAATCGTACACTTCTCAGTGCTCCGCTCATGGCGTAAAACACCCTTACTATCTGTGCAATAATAGTAATCGTCAGCGTCTTTTATGTTCTTTTTATTTTTCTGGATCGTACCGTTTTCGTTGATAAGGTATTCCTGATCCTTGTATGTAACGGCTTGGTACTTTGTATCCTCATCAGCTGTCAGACGTAAACCGTTCATATAGATATATCCGTCTGAGATACCGGTTTCGCCGACACCTCTTGGAGAACCATTAGACTTAAAGCTGAAGGTATATGTGGAACCATCAAGGCTGATGGTAGTTGTACCTGTTTTTGCAGCGCCACTGTCGGAAAGGTATAATAATTTTTTGGTGTCGGAATCCATATTTTTGATGGTATCGATGGAATCAACTTCAGAAGAAATCTTGGTGATTTTAGAACCATCGTATGTAAGAATTCTTAATCCCGTGAGCATCTCTCCGTCCTCGTTGAATAAGTAGGATTTTCCATCGATTGTTTTAGCAACTCCAACTTCGCCGTCGGCAGTAGGAATAGTGATCTCGCCCTTGGAGTTTGCATAATACCAATGAGTCGTACCATTTTCATGGTCATTGCTGTTTAACTCTTTAGACGGAACAGCCTGGAACCAACCGGTATGAAGCTTCGGTTCCTCTTCATCACCGTAATATTTCCAAGTACCCTTGTCGCTGTTGTGTACCCAGGAATCCTGAGCAACACCTCTGTCATCGAAGGTGTATTTTACATTGCCGATGGTCTTCTCTGTGCTGACGGTCTTCTTACCGTTGGAAGTGAAGTAGAAGTGGTAAGTCGGCTCATTATCATCCTCGTTGTCATCGTCCTTAACGCTGATGTATACCCAGGCGTTTGTAACAAGACTTCCGTCGCCTTCCGAGTCACCGTAGTATGTAGCAGATGCCCAGTCGGAATCATCGGAGATATTTTCACCTGCGGCTGTGATCCAGCCTGTGAGCATTCTTCCATACATATCAAACGCATATTTCTTTCCGCCGATATCAGCGATCTTCACGCTGTCTCCGGTCGTGCGGAGTGCGCGTCCATTGTTGTCGAAGTAGTACCAGCTTGCGTCGCCGACTTTATTGTCGCCCTGCCAGCTCGGGTTTTCAAGAAAGCGCCAGCCGTTCTTTAACATCTGGCCGCCGTTTCTTAAGTAGTAGTAGTTTCCGTTGTCCTCAAGAAGTGTGTTGCGGACCATATATCCGTCAGAGCCGAGATAGTAGGACTCGCCGTTGTCAGATCTCCAGGCGCTTGTCACGTTGTTGCCGTTATTGTCAGTGTAGACCCATTCGCTGTTTACGGACTTCCAGGCAGCAAAAGAACTGAATGAAGCACCCAGAGCGAGAACTGCGGATGCGGAAAGTACTGCCAGGCAGAAATTTTTCTTTCTCATTTAATTTTCCTCCTCATAGAAATTGTAACAGCAGCCAGATCGTTGTTTTCACGGCTGCTGAAAATTCTCAAATTGTTTACATATTCTATTATACCAGAATTCCGATTTATGACAATGGTATTTTCCCTTCAACTTGTGGTAAATGTGTGGCAGGGGAATTACAAATTGTTTAAGAAAAACGTACGGATCAAACTTTATGATGAAAGTGATCGATCCGTACGTTTCGTAGCTCCTATTTTATGATTTCAGGTAATCCGACGCGTCCTTTAAGAAGCTGGCGATGATCAGCAGGATCACGAACGCTACCGGGAACGCCGCGATGATGGACACGCTCTGCAGGTTCGCCATGGAGCTGTCGGAAAATACAAGCGCCATTGGCAGCAGGATCAGCATGATCGCCCAGAAGGCCTTTACGGCGTTGTGGGGCTCCTCATCGCCTGTGATCTGGCGGTAGGTGTAGGAGGAAGCCACAAGGGCGATGGAGTCGAAGCTGGTGGCGTAGAAGGCTACCATGGCAACGATCAGAAGCACAAGGACAAGTGGCGCAAGCGGCAGTGTCTGGATGATGGAGATGATCGTTGTGTAGAGATCATTTCCGGCGGCGTAGATCGCCATCACGTCAAGTTTTCCGCTCACCTGGAGTCCGAGGCTGTAGTTTCCTAAAATAATGAAGCTCAGGCAGGTGGCGCTGACGCAGCAGGCATATCCGCCGAGGATCGTCTGCCGCACCGTTCTTCCGCGGGAGATGGATCCGATAAAGAACGGAGATGCCACGCACCACACCATCCAGTAGGCCCAGTAGAAGATCGTCCATGTCTGCGGGAAGGAAGTGGTCCGCTGCGGGTCTGTGAAGGTTGCGAGGCCGAGGAAATTCTGAGCAAGATTTCCGACAGCCGCAAAGCCTGTCTCCAGAATATACCGTGTCTCACCGCCGAGGAACAGCACATATGCGAGCAGGGCAAAGAACAGATACATGCAGGACTTTGCAAGAAGGGAGATCCCCTTCATGCCGTGGAGCAGGGCATATGTGTAGAAGACGCAGGTGACGCCTAAGATCGCGATCGTTATCCATTTGGAGGATGGAAGGTGGAACAGGGTCGTCAGTACCTGGGACATCAACGGAGTCGCCAGTGCAAATGTCGTTGTGGTTCCTGCGAGGAGCGCAAAGAGCGCCAGAAGGTCGATGAGCTTTCCGGAAATCCCATCTACCTTGTTTCCGAGCAGCGCGCGGCAGGCTTCTGAATATTTCTGCTTATGACAGCCTCTCACATGAAGCATAAAGCCGAAGGAGACGGCGAGTACCAGATAGAATGCCCACGGGATCGGACCCCAGTGGAACAACGGGTAGGTGCTGGACCAGGTCTGCATGGAACCGAGCTCTGCGATATGCGGATCGTTCGCGTAAAGGATCCATTCACAGAAGGAGTAAAACAGGATATCGGCTGCGAGTCCGGAGGTGAACATCATGCTCGCCCAGACGAAGAGGGGATATTTTGGCTTTTCATCCGGTTTCCCGAGGCGGATCGTACCGAATCTGGAAAATGCCAGATACAGGGATAGCAGGAAGACAAAGAGACCGACGGCAAGATAGAACAGGCCGAAGGTATCGCCAAGGATAAAACGGATCGTGTCGAGAACGCTCTTTGATGCATCCGGCATCAGGATGAAGCAGACACAGAGCGCCAGGATTGCAAGAAACGGTACGATCACAGTGACCCAGTCGATCCGGTCTTTTAATGGTGTTTCGGAATTTTTGGAACTCATAATTTGAAACCTCCTACGATGTTCAAAAATTAAATATTTATCAAGATATTGAACATTATAGCACTGTAGGAGGGAGAATGCAAGGGGAAATGATACGATTCTGCCACGGCCACTGTATTATACAACCCTTTCAGTTCAGAATTTGCCCGCCTCCCTGCACGGGAACAAGGACCCGGCGTCAGTTCGGATCATGGGAGAATGGAATGTTTGCGTTTTTCCCTGCGATTCGGATAAAATTGATCGTCAGGAATGTCACACAGAGTATCCAGCCGAGACCGGAAAAGAGAGCAACCGCGGTGAGCCCCATCTTTCCGATCATGATGGCGGAACAGATCGCACGGAAAATAATGTGTAGGGTTGTTCCGCAGAAGGCGATGACCATGTAACCCTGTCCTTTAAAGTATCCCATGTAAGCACTTCCTGTAAAGCAGAATATATAGAAAACAGAGATCAGTCTTATATAACTGTTTCCGTAATAGAGAGCCAGCTCGTCTGAAGAACTCAAAAACAGCCGGAGTGCAGGATTGGAACCAAAGAACATGAAAAGGGAGATCACCACACAGACCGTCCAGTTTAACATCAGCCCCCAAAATAGACTTTTTTTCACCCGGTCATGATTTCCAGCCCCAAGATTCTGGGAGACCATGACGGAGACCGCATTTCCTCCGCTGTCACCGAAGGAATTCGCGAATCCCTCAATGCGGGTCGCTGCCGTATAGGCAGCGATTCCCGGTGTTCCGAGTGTATTGACACTGCCCTGAACAAGAATCTTTCCGATATACAGGCTGGAGGCCTGAAGCGCCGAGATGAGACCGTAGCGCAGAGTGTGGATCATAAGATCCTTATGAGCACCAATATCTTCTCTGCGGCAGAGCAGTCCCGGATAAGTATCCCGCAGATACAGAAAACAGCAGATTGCGGAGAAAAACTGTGACAGGATCGTGGCCGCGGCAGCACCGCCGGTTCCAAGTCTCAGAATGCCGATAAAGAGAAAGTCCAGAGCGATGTTCACTGTGATGGCGGCGGCGAGAAAAGACAGGGCAACTCTGGTGTTGCCGATAGACCGCAGGATTCCGGATAAAAGGTTATAAAGACAGGTAAAAGGAAGCCCTGCGAGGATAATGAAAAGGTAGGATTCAGCGTAAGGAATGAGTTCGTCCGGGGTGTGGATCAGGTTTAAGATCGGATCCAGAAAGACGGTACACACACCGCTGATGATAAGGGCGATGATCATGCCGAGAAGAAGAGCGGTGAAGACTTCCTCGCGGTATTTTTTTCTGTCACCGCTTCCGTAGAACTGACCGAGGATTACCGTGATCCCGGCGCAGAAGCCGTCGAGGATGAAGATAAAAAGGTTCATAAGACTGCCGGAGATTCCCACAGAGGCAAAGGCGTTGGTGCCGAGAAATCTGCCCACGATCAGTGAGTCGGCAGTGTTGTAAAGCTGTTGTAAAATGTTTCCAAGCAGCAGTGGAACGGCGAGGGTTAAGATCTGCTGTCGGATATTGCCGGAAAGTAAAGAGGTCTGGTTCATGGTTATGTACTCCTGAAATATAATCTTCTGATACCGGATGTTCCGCACTGCGTACTCCAAATTCTATGCGCTGCTCCGGCTGGTGCGAAATCTGATGGTTCAGTACCTTCACAGAAATCAGTGTATCACAGAAAATATTAATTGAAAAATGAATAATTAAAAAGTAAAATATAATCAAAATGATATATTTTGAACAGGATAAAATATTTGCAGTAAAGAAAATCGGAGAAAACGGAGATCATTATGACAAAAACAGAGTTGGAGGCATTCCTGGCAGTTCTCCAGTATGGCAGTATCTCAGCAGCGGCAGAACGGCTTTTTATCACACAGCCGGCTATGAGCCGCAGAATGAAATCGATGGAAGAGGAACTGGGATACAGCCTTTTTGAGCGTGGACGCGGTCAGAGAAGCGTGGAACTTACAGAGAATGGAAAAGAATTCGTTCCGGTCGCGGAACGCCTGTTGACACTTTACAGGGAGGCGGAGGAGATACCGAGAAGAAAGAAAAGTCCGCTTCTGCGGGTCAGCACAGTGAACAGCATTGCTTTTTATCTGATGCCGGCTGTATTGAAAGAAATGATGTCCGCTCGGGACACCTGCAGCATTGAATTTAAGACGGGGCGTTCTTCTGATATTTATGGGTATGTGGAAAATGGAAGTGTTGATGTGGCTCTGGTCTCGGATCTTTTAAATTCCAGAAGAATAGTTCCGTTCCCGGTGTTCAGGGAGCCGTTCGTGTTTGCCGGTGGTGAGAGCTGGAGAGAAACGGGGCGAGTGACTCCGGATATGCTGGATCCGGAAGAACAGATCCGGCTGCCGTGGAATCCGGAATATGATATCTGGCACAGCCGATGGTTTCCGCTGGATGCAAATCCGAGTCTCACAGCGGATAAGATGGAATTTCTGGAATACTTTCTGAATGGAAAAAAATGGGCGGTGATCCCGCTTCTTGTTGCAAGGCGATTCAAGAGACAAGACGTGTGGATCTGTCCGATGGAAGGCGGACCGGAGGACATGACGATCTATGGACTCACAAAAGAGAATCGGATGGATGATCAGATCCGAAGATTTTTTCAGTGTGTGAGAGAAGAACTGCAGATGATCGATGGGATAGAACTGTTTTCAGGAAGATAAAGAGAGATTCTGGTCGTTCAGAAAAATTTACAATTAAATTTCAGACAGGAAAAAGAGCCCGGACACCGGAACATACCCCAGGATTCCGGTGCGGGCCCTTTTTCAAGAGTTACAATCTATGATCCCAAATTGGATCTTACAGGAAGTTCATAAATGTCGTAATAATAAGTGCATTGAAGAAATCGATGAACAGACTTCCTACTAACGGCACTACGAAGTATGCGGTCGGAGCCGGACCATACTTTGCGGTGATCGCCTGCATGTTTGCCATAGCGTTCGGTGTAGCGCCCATACCAAATCCACAGAAGCCGGATGTCATAACGGCTGCGTCGTAGTTCTTTCCGAGAAGGTTGAATACTACGAAGTAAGCGAAGATTGCCATGAGAACTGTCTGTGCCGCAAGCATTACGATCATCGGAAGTGCAAGCTCTGCAAGCTGCCATAACTTTAATCCCATCATTGCGAGACCAAGGAATAAGGAAAGAGAGAAGCTTCCGATCGTGCTGATCTCTTCCATCGGCATATCTTTGTGGGTTGCGTCAACAATGTTACGGATGATAGCAGCAACAACCATTGCTCCGATGTAGCTCGGGAATGTCATTAACTTGTTAAGGAATAAAGAAACGATCGTGCCGGCACCGATTGCGATTGCAAGGTATAATGCGCTGTCCAGGAATCTTCTGGAATCGATCGCGCCGGTAACTTCGTTCTTATCAACTGTAACCTCATCACTGCCGGTAGCAGTCTCTGTGGACTTTAAGTTCAGGGAATGGATACGACGGTAAGCGAGCGGTCCGCCGATCATACAGCCGGCAACAAGACCGAAGGTTGCGGATGCGATCGCAACCGCGTTAGCGCCTGCAACACCAGCTTCCTCAAGAACCGGTCCGAATGCACCTGCGGTACCATGTCCGCCGACCATCGGGATGGAACCAACCGCAAGACCAAGTCTCGGGTCGAGATGGAAAGCACCGGCAAGTACAGCGCCAAGGCCATTCTGAAGAGCAACCATGATAATGGAAACTAACAGGAATAAGAGTACCTGAACGCCGCCCTTCTTTAAGAGACGGAAACATGCGGTGTAACCAACACTACAGAAGAATACAGTCATGAAGAAGGACTGTAAAGTGTTGTCGAAAGAGATTTCGAGGATTCCTGCGGATCTTAAAATCAGGTGAACAACTGCGTAAACAACGCCGCCGACAACCGGCTCAGGAATACAGTATTTTGTTAAGAATGGGATCTTGCTTACAAGGAAACGTCCAAGAAGCAGAACGAGAGCAGCAACTGCGACTGCCTGATACATGTTAAGTTCAATTTGTAACATAGTTTTTTATACCTCCATACCTTTTATGGTCAGAGTATAAGAATGTTCCTTCAAAAAAAATCATAAAGTTACAAAAAGTTACAAAAATTACTTAACAAAAAATTGTAAATTCTTAACAAGATTTCTACATGTAATAGTTGAAAACATGTGAAAAGTTCTGAACCCACAAAAAATACGCCGAAAAAAGATATTCCGGCGTATAGAAATTAATATGTTTTAGCGCTCTGCTTCCAGCATCAGTCCGTCAATAAACTTTTTGATGCTGACCTTCCCTCCTGAGGAGCGCTTTCCTCTGAGATAGTCCATCTCCGCCTTCACATCCTCAAAGGAGAACAGGGTTCCGGAGTACAGGGTGTAGGTCTCGTTCATGAAATCCTCGATTCCCATATGGGCGATATTGGACATTCCGGCTGCGATGGTACGGCGGATCCGCTGCTCCATATTTTTCGGGGAATCACTGACCGCCTCGCACATCTGCGACACACTTAAATTGGATACAGGAATATGATTCTCGTGAAGATATTCGCAGATCTTTATGATATCCGGACATCCTTTTTCTCCGGACATGCCGACGCGGTTTAAGATGTATTTTAATTTCCTGCCGTAGTCATCTGATTCCGGCTTCGTTCCCTTTGGCATATGGTCGATCTCGTTCATGAACATCCGGCGGATATTCGCCAGAGTGTGTTCATTTGTGATCTGCTGTTCCACATTTTTTAATACGGAACGGACCTCGATCAGGTTGATCGGCTTGCTGATAAAGAAGTCGATCCCGGCGCTGTAGGCCTTGCTGATCAGCTCCTTGGCGGACACCTGGGAGATCATAATACATTTGACCGTGGTGTTCACAGCCCGCAGCTCCTTTACAAATTCAACGCCGTCCTTTACCGGCATGAAAAAGTCGACGAGGACAACATCAGGCTTTGCCCGCAGCACGTCGGACAGGTTTGCCGGCTCTCCGCCGCAATCGCCGCAGATTTCTCCGAGTCCCTGTGTCTCGATGATGTCTTCTAAAATGTTGATGACGGACAGGTCGTCTTCTACGATATAGATTCTCATAATTCTTCCTCCACAAGGGAAGCCGCCGGAATCACAACGGTAAAGGCAGTTCCGCTGCCCTGCTCCGATCTCACTTCGATGGTTCCCTTAAACTGTTCCTCCACGGTCATTTTTACCCCATAAAGGCCGACACCGCGGAAGATATTTCCGGTCTTATGGTCAAATTTCGTTGAATATCCCATTTTAAAAATGTTCGGCAGATGGCGCGGTGAGATTCCCGGTCCGTCATCTGTGACACAGAAGATGTAGTTCCCGTTACGAAGGTGCTCTTCGATGCAGATCGTGCCGATCTTCCGGTCGGATTCGATGGCCTCAATGGCATTGTTGACAAGATTTTTTAACACGGCCATGAGTTCGTAGTGCTCCTCGGTCATAAAGTTGTCCGAGCATCGGAACTCCAGCTGGATATGGACATTTTTCGCCTCCAGCATATGGTAGGTGGTGTCTTCAAGGATCTTTAAGATATCCTGAAAGCTCATCCGTTTCTCATCGTATTCCTCGGAGATCTCCTCCTCAATTCCCTGAATGATCCGGATATAGTCTTTCTTGATCTCGTGGACATCCCGCGCGATGGAGAGTGACATGTGCTTCATATCATCCGGCACGTCCATCTCGTTTAACTTCTCGTAGAGCTTATAGGCGTTCGCCATGACGGATTCGATCTCCTCGGAATTCTTCCGCATGAAGTAGATCTCATTCTTTAAGCCTGTAGTCATTAAGAACAGGCGGCGGTAACGGTTCTCGTGCTCTTCGTTTTTTAAAAGAGTCCGGTAGTGACTTTCCGCCATTAAGATCAGGCTTGTGAGGAAAGTCCGGAACAGGGCGATCAGGAGAAGGTATCCGGCCTTTTCCGGTGTCATAGTGTGGAGTGAGCTCTCTGAGATACAGAGTTCCACCAGATTCGATCCAAAATCTGCAAAAAAGACCGCCGGAAATAACCGGCTGAAGGACACGGTATGTTTTCCGGGGATCATGGCGTTAAAGATGATCCCGTAGCAGAAATAGAAGACCGCGTTTGGAAATAAATTTTCCGCGGATGTTATGAGATCAGCACCACCGTTTACCGCTGCAATCAGTCGGAACAGAAAAACGATCACTGCAGTTACCGAACAGGTCATCGTCGTGGAAAGATTTTTTCCCAGCGTCATTAAGAGGACCGGGAGCACGATAACGGAAGAAGAGATACGGAAATTATATACAAAAAGATTCCAGTAGAGCTGGGATACGAGGGCGACGATCGCTCCGATCAGAACCATGCGTTTCAGATCCCTGACGCTCTTATTTTCATTTATCATTCGGTATCCCCCTCTGTGGCTGTTCGATAAAAATCAATAATATAATGATACGTTATTGTTAAAAAAAAGTCAACGGAGCGAGGGTTAAGATATTTTTGTAAGAAGGCTCAAAATTGTGAGAAAAATAGGGCGAAACTTTATTTTTTGTGTTGTAAGATTTTCGGTCTTCGATTATAATATAGTCATAGGGGACAGACACCGTAAGGGGTTTTCGGTGCTGTAAAAAACGAAAAAATGAGGAGGATACTGACATGAAACCATACCGCGAAATGTCAAAGGAAGAACTTGCATCTTTAAAGGAGCAGCTTGAGGCTGTGTACAAAGAGTATCAGGGAAAAAATTTAAGCCTGAATATGGCACGTGGCAAGCCATGTAAGGAGCAGCTCGACCTTTCCCTTCCGATGATGGATGTCTTAAACAGCTCCAGCGACTATATCTCCGCTGACGGCGATGTAAGAAACTATGGAATCCTGACCGGTATTCAGGAAGCAAAAGAGCTGATGGGAGCTATGATGGATGCTCCGGCTGAAAATATCGTTATGTACGGAAATGCCAGCCTGACATTGATGTTTGATACGGTAAGCCGTGCCTGGACACATGGTGTTTGCGGAAGCACTCCGTGGTGCAAACTCGACAAAGTAAAATTCCTCTGCCCGGTTCCGGGATATGACAGACACTTTGCGATCACCCAGTACTTCGGTATCGAAATGATCAATATTCCGATGACAGCTGATGGTCCGGATATGGATCTTGTTGAAAAATATGTAAATAACGATGAGACCGTAAAAGGCATCTGGTGCGTTCCGCTTTATTCGAACCCGTCCGGACAGTCTTATTCCGACGAAACAGTAAAGAGATTCGCAAACTTAAAGCCGGCAGCAAAAGACTTCAGAATCATCTGGGATAACGCTTACTGCGTACATCATTTACACCCGGATCATCCGGATCATATCCTTGATATCCTCTCCGAGTGTGCAAAAGCCGGAAATCCGGATATGGTATATAAGATCGGTTCCACAGCGAAGATCACATTCCCGGGCTCCGCTATCTCCGCAATCGCTACATCCAAGGCGAATATCGAAGATATGAAGAAACAGATGAACGTACAGTTTATCAGCCATGATAAGATCAACCAGCTCCGTCATGTGCGCTTCTTCAAGAACCTTGATGGAATCAAGGCTCAGATGGCAAAACATGCCGCGATCCTCTGCCCGAAATTCGAGGCGGTTGACGAGATCTTAAATAAGGAGCTCGCCGGACTTGAGATCGGTAAGTGGACAAAACCGAACGGAGGATATTTCGTTTCTTTCGATGCTCTTGATGGATGCGCGAAGGCGATCGTTGCAAAGTGTAAGGATGCCGGTGTTGTTATGACAGGCGCAGGTGCAACCTACCCATACGGCAAGGATCCGCATGACTCCAATATCCGTATTGCTCCGTCCTTCCCGACACTGGAAGATCTGAAGCTTGCAGCTGAGATTTTCTGTGTATGCGTAAAACTTGTAAGTATCGACAAGCTTCTTGCTGAATAAAGTGGGAAAAACGGCAGACAGGCTGCCGGAGAAATAAAAACTGAAATGATCGTAAAAAAAGAGGGACTGACAGCCGAATTACCGGCTGTCAGTCCTTTACTTTTTTGCGTTGGTATACTAAAATGAAAAAGACTATCGAGAAAGATAGAGGGATGGAATTATTTATGGAAGAAAAAGATATAAATCAGAAAAAGAAACCGGATGATCCGGCGGAGCAGGAGACAGGAAAGAGAAAGTCCGGTCTGGCCCGCGAGGGGATCGCTTACCTGATCTTCGGTGTCCTGACAACAGTGATCGACTATGCGATCTCAAATCTTCTATATTATATATGGAAGATGGATCCGGTTCCTGCTCAGACCATTGCGTGGGTGGCTGCGGTGCTGTTCGCTTTTGTGACGAATAAGTGGTGGGTGTTTGAGAGCCATACGCTGAATCCGGGGAAGGTATGGAGAGAATTTGTTTCATTTGTTCTCTGCCGGGTAGCGACCTTCCTGTTTAATCTCGCGGCACTGTTTGTTATGGTGGATCTCATGAAGATGGAGTTCTTTCTCTGCAAGCTTCTGATCTCAGTCGTGGTCGTGATACTGAATTATGTGTTTAGCAAGATCCTGATTTTTACGAATGACAAAAAGAAATGACCGGATCAGATCTTGGAGTGCGAAATACCTTTTGCGTAGACGGAGGAGTTTTACGGTATGACAGAAATAAAAGAAATTGATGATGCAGTCCGGGAAGAAATACCAGAAAGAATCCCGGAAGCGCGTAAGAAGAAACGACGAACGGTGCCGGTGTTAAAGTCGAGAGACGGTCTTATGATCGCGTTTTTTGTCCCGGTACTCGTTATGATCTGCATATTTGCCCAGAGAGGGATCTTCCCGTTCGGCGAGAGGTGCTTTCTGAGGACGGACATGTATCATCAGTACGCCCCGTTCTTCTCAGAATTCCAGCATAAGCTGCGGACAGGCGGAAGTCTTCTGTACAGCTGGGATGTGGGAATGGGTGTTAATTTTGCGGCGCTTTACGCATATTATCTCGCAAGCCCTTTAAACTGGCTGATCCTGCTCTGCCCGAAAAAATTCATCATCGAATTCATGACGATCATGATCGTCATAAAGATCGGACTTTCGGGACTCAGCTTTGCCTGGTATTTAAAGCAGCACAGTAAAAACTGTATTCTGGGTGTCGGATTTTTCGGGATTTTTTATGCGTTGTCCGGATATATGGCGGCGTACAGCTGGAACATCATGTGGCTGGACTGCATTCTCCTCTTCCCGCTGATCGTTTACGGACTGGAGCGTCTTGTGAGGGAGCAGAAGGGAATGCTTTACTGCGTGACCCTTGGGCTTTCCATCCTGTCCAACTACTATATCTCCATCATGACCTGCCTGTTTCTGGTGCTTTATTTCATCGCGCTTCTTATTTTAGAAGAGCCGGGTCCGGTGAGAAAATACGTGGAGAGCTGCGTGAGATTTGGAATCTACTCCCTGCTTTCCGGCGGACTCGCGGCGGGAGTTCTGCTGCCGGAGATCTGTGCGCTCCAGAGCACGGCATCCGGCAACTTTGATTTCCCAAAGGCGTGGACTTCCTATTTCCCGATCTTCGACATGATCGCCCGCCATATCGGAAATGTGGAGACGGAGATCGGTCTGGACCATTGGCCGAATATTTACTGCGGCGTCGCGGTATTTCTCTTCTTTTTGCTGTATCTGGCATGTAAGAAGATCTCCGTGAAGGAAAAGGCTGTGTACTGCGGACTGCTGCTGCTCTTTTTTGCAAGCTTTTCCATGAATGTGCTGAATTTTATCTGGCATGGATTCCACTATCCGAACAGCCTTCCATGCCGACAGTCCTTCATCTATATCTTCCTGATGCTGTTTATCTGCTTCCGGGCTTATGCGCATCTGGATGAGACACCGAAAAAGTATGTTGCTGTCGCGTTCTGGGGAAGCATCTGTTTTGTACTTCTGGCAGAAAAGCTGGTGACACAGGAACATTTCCACTTTATTGTCTACTATGTGTCTATCATCTTCCTTGCGGCTTACGCGGGACTGATCTACATTTATAAAGGAGGAAGGCGGGCCTTAGCCGGCTTTCTGGCACTGGCGCTGGTCTCCATGGAGGCAGCCATCAATACAACCGTGACGAGTGTCACGACCACGAGCCGTGAATCCTACACTGCGGATAACGAAGAGGCCCGGATCTTGAAGGATTCTCTGGAACCGGCATCGGATTTCTACCGGGTGGAGAAAAAGACGAGGAAGACGAAAAACGACGGCGCATGGATGAATTTCCCGTCGGTATCCCTGTTCTCCTCAACGGCAAACGCGGATCTTTCGAAGATCTTTAAGAAGCTTGGATGCGAGTCCTCCACGAACGCCTACAGCATCACGGGCAGCACACCGCTTGTGGACAGCATCTTTTCCGTAAAATATGCGCTCTATTCCGATGCAGTGTCCAACACGGAGCTTATGATGTATTTGAGGGAGAGCGGCGGGACATATCTCTATGAGAACCTGTATACACTGCCGCTAGGCTTTGTTCTTCCTTCGGATATTGAGGAGAACTGGCAGTATGAGATGGATAATCCCGCGGAAGTACAGAATGATCTGTGTCTGGTCACAGGGGCAGACGAAGTTCTTGTAGATACAGGCGGAACAGTGAATAAAAATACGTTCACCTTCACACCGGATATGACCGGGGAATACTATGTGTTCGTTCTGAATAAGAAGGTGAAGAACGTGAAAGCGGATCTGCCGTCGGGTTCAAAGTCATTTGGCAATGTAGACCGCGGATATCTTCTGGAACTCGGAACCCTGTCTCCGGGATATGAAGTGAAGCTCACGGCAGATGAGGCGGGGGAGCAGTTGAATGCCATTGCCTATCGGTTCTCCGAGGATGCCATGATTCAGGTCTATGACCGTCTGAACCGGATGCCGATGCATCTGACGAGCTGGAAGGATACGAAGCTTTCCGGAACTGTAACTGCTGACCGGGCTGGAATGCTCTTCACATCGATCCCCTTCGATAAGGGCTGGACTGTGAAGGTAGACGGGCAGAAGGTGGAGACGAGGAAAGCGTTCGGCGCATTCCTCGCCATCGATGTGGGCGCAGGGGACCATGTGATCGATTTTTCTTATTTCCCGGAGGGATTAAAGCCCGGCGTCCTGATCACAGGCGGATCGATCGTGATCCTGATCTTTTTATGGTTTTTGCGCAGAGAGATGGAGAGGCGGAGAGATAGAGCGCGGATGCTCAGGATCCGGAGAATGCAACGGGAAGCAGAAGAAGAAGAAGAACATGCGGATGAAGATGAATTTGAAGAAATTCCGGAGCTCGATGAAGAAACGGAAGAGAGCTCAGATGAAATGGAGGAACCGGATTCCGAAATTCCCGACATGCCGGAACCGGAGAAACATATAAATCATGAAAAACAGACAACGGAGGAACAGACATGAAACTTTGGGGCGGAAGATTTACGAAGGAAGAGAACCAGTTAGTGCACAATTTTAATGAATCCATCTCCTTCGATCAGAAATTTTACAGACAGGATATCGCAGGCAGCATCGCCCATGTGACGATGCTCGCGAAACAGGGGATCCTCACAGAGGAAGACCGTGACGCGATCATTGCCGGCTTAAAGAGTATTCGTGAAGATATCGACAACGGAACCTTAAAAATCACAACGGAATCCGAGGATATCCATTCCTTCGTTGAGGCGAACCTGATCGAACGGATCGGAGATGCCGGAAAGAGACTCCACACCGGGCGAAGCAGAAACGATCAGGTCGCTCTCGATATGAAGCTCTACACAAGAGATGAGATCGATGAGACAGATGTCCTGTTAAAGGGACTTCTGGAAGTTCTCTTAAAGCTCATGGAGGACAATCTCCACACCTACATGCCGGGATTTACCCATCTTCAGAAAGCACAGCCGGTAACTCTGGCTCACCATGTAGGCGCTTACTACGAGATGTTCCGCCGTGACAGGGGACGTCTTGCAGATATCAGAAAGCGCATGAATTACTGCCCATTAGGATCCGGTGCCCTTGCCGGAACCACATACCCGTTAGACCGCGAGTACACAGCAGAGCTTTTAGGCTTTGACGGACCGACCTTAAACAGCATGGATTCCGTATCCGACCGGGATTACCTCATTGAGCTTCTGGCAGCGCTCTCCACGATCGCCATGCATTTAAGCCGTTTCTCCGAGGAGATCATCATCTGGAACAGTAACGAGTACCGTTTTGTTGAGATGGATGATTCTTACAGCACCGGAAGCAGCATTATGCCGCAGAAAAAGAATCCGGATATCGCGGAGCTGATCCGTGGAAAGGCCGGCCGTGTCTATGGTGCCCTGATGTCCATGCTGACAGTCATGAAAGGAATCCCGCTGGCATACGATAAGGACCTTCAGGAAGACAAAGAGCTGACCTTTGATGCCATCGACACCGTAAAAGGCTGCCTCTTACTCTTCACGGGCATGGTATCTACGATGACATTCCGCAAAGATGTGATGGAAGCCAGCGCAAAGAACGGCTTTACGAATGCCACAGATGCTGCGGACTACCTTGTAAACCACGGCGTTCCGTTCCGTGATGCTCACGGGATCATCGGACAGCTGGTGCTTCTCTGCATCAACGAGAACAAGGCATTGGATGACCTGACTCTGGAGCAGTTCAAGTCCATCAGCCCGGTATTCGAGGAAGATATTTACGATGCGATCTCCATGAAGACATGCGTGGAGAAACGCGTGACCATCGGCGCTCCGGGTGCGGAGGCGATGAAGAAAGTCATTGAGGTTTATAAGAAAGAACTGAACGCTTAAAGCTGACATTGCAGAAAAAGGCTTTCGGACCACTGAAAAATGTTTACATTTTCTCAGTGGTTTGAGAGCCTTTTTCTATAAGGGCGACGCCCGACGCTTCTTGTCGGATGCGCAGCATCCGGCAAGAAGAGAACAATGTCAACAAATCAGAATAACGAACACAGCCGCCAAGGACGATACCCCAAATATCGTTCCAAGGCGGCTGTGCGTTTTAAATATCGCGTTATAATATAATGAGAAGAAAGTTTCGGGAAGAGTTGGTGCGGCTCTTCCTTCCATTAGAGTATTATAACATGGTTTGTCAGGAAAGTAAAATGGTTATGAGGAAATAATAAGTAACAAATTATAATATTAAATATTAATAAAACTTAACATTTTTAAACGTTCAGACATATAGGGTGCAAAATACCGTTTGAGCCAAAAATCATAAGATGGTTTGATAGAATTGTAAAAGCTTCTCTGTTTTGATATAATAAATATAAATATTAACATTTGGAACGAAACAGCATGAAATGAAGATGCTCACGCAAAAAAGATATCGAACATGTTGGTGTTGTGGCACAGGAAGGAGAATCGAACATGACGTTTCTTGAAATTGAAGCGTTTTTGAAGATAGCCCAGTGCGGAAGCTTTTCTGCAGCGGCAGAAAAATTATATATCACACAGCCGGCTCTCGGCCGTCGGATCCGCGCACTGGAGGAAGAACTGGGCTATTCCCTGTTTATCCGGAATAAAGGAGTCCGTCATGTGGAGCTGACAAGACAGGGGAGAGCCTTTGTTGGAATTGCACACCGCTGGCAGGCACTTTGGAATGAGACTCAGGAGGAAGCATTGCTGAGCAATGAGAAGAGTTTTTATGTGGCCAGTGTCGGAAGCCTCCTTGCATTCATGCTGCCAACGGTGTTTCAGGAATTTATAAGGAATACGCCGGAATGCAGCCTCCATGTGACGACACTTCATTCGAGTGAAGCTTACAGCTATGTAAACAACAAGACGGTGGACATCGCCTTTATCACGGATCCGATGTATTCGTCACAGGTAAAGACGGAGGTATTATTTAAGGAAAAACTGTGCCTGATAGTGGGAAAAGATCTGAATCTTCCCCACAACATCAAAGTCTCAGAGCTGGATCCGCGCCGGGAAATCCGGACACAGTGGGATCAGAATTTTGACACCTGGCATAACTATTATTTCAACAGCGCGGCAGTTCCACAGGTTTATCTGGATGAGATGGGATTTTTACAGTATTTCACCCAGAACGGTGATAACTGGGCGTTTCTTCCGATCTCTGTCGCAAAAAGCATCTTAAAGACGACGCCGGTATCGATCCATGAACTCGATGTGGAGCCGCCAAGCAGAACGCTCTACTATCTGTACCGGACGGAGGACCAGTCCCCATATCAGAAGCCTCTTCTGGAAATATGCAGACGGAAGCTTGCAAATGAAAAGGGGATCACATTGATGGATCCGATCCTGAATGCATGATCATATTATACAACAACAGGGGCTGCCATTGACAGCCCCTGTTGTGCATTTTATTTATGATCAGCGCTTGTTGCTTGCTCTCCAGATATGCATCTTCTCAGCCTCTGCGATCAGCTGGTCGCGGAACTGCGGGTGCGCTACGGAGATGATCGCTTCGGTCTTCTGCCATGTGGAGAGACCTTTTAAGTTTACTTTACCGTACTCAGTAACGAGATAGTGGATATTCGCACGGGTATCGGTTACGATGGAGCCAGGAGCCAGAGTCGGAACGATTCTGGACTCTAAGGTGCCGTCCTTCTTCTTGAAAGTGGAGGAGCAGCAGATGAAGCTCTTTCCGCCCCTGGAAAGGTAAGCGCCCAGAACGAAGTCGAGCTGTCCGCCGGCTCCGCTGATGTGCTTGATTCCTGCGGACTCTGCGTTTACCTGACCGAAGAGGTCAAGGTCAACAGCGTTATTGATGGACATGAAGTTGTCAAGAGCAGAGATCGTGCGGACATCGTTCGTGTAGTCTACCGGTGCGGACATACACTCCGGGTTCTTATTTAAATAGTCATATAATTTCTTTGTACCTGCGCCGAATGCGTATACCTGACGGCCTTTGTCGATATTCTTTCTTGCGCCAGTGATCTTTCCGGCGTTTGCGATATCCACGAATGCGTCAACATACATCTCAGTATGAACGCCGAGATCCTTTAAGTCAGATTTCGCGATCAGAGCGCCGACCGCGTTCGGCATTCCACCGATACCAAGCTGTAAGCATGCGCCGTCCGGGATCTCCTCAAGGATCAGCTTTGCGACAGCCTCATCGACATCGCTTGCAGCAGCAGCGCCGCCCATCTCAGCGATCGCCGGGTTGTCACCTTCCACGATCATGTCAACGTGAGAGATATGAACGCCCTCTTCAGTGCCGCCGAAGCATACCGGCATATTCTCGTTCACTTCCACGATAACGACCTTGGAAGTCTCACATACAGCCGCCATATGGGAAGCGTTCGGTCCGAAATTGAAGAAACCGTGCTCGTCCATCGGGGAAACCTGGAATACAGCTACGTCCGGCTTAGTCTGGGATTCTCTGTAATATCTTGGAAGCTCAGAGTAACGGATCGGAGCATAGTAGCTGAAGCCCTGCGCGATCGCTTTTCTCTCGATACCGCCCATATGCCAGGAGTTCCAGGTCATATGTTCTGCCGGATTCTCAATCTTGAAGATCTCCGGCACCCACATTAAGATACCGCCGCGGAAGTTTACGTCTGTTAATTCCGGAAGTCTTTTCGCAATCGCCTTGTCGACAGCAACCGGTGTCGCTGTTGTCCAGCCATAATCGACCCAGTCACCGGACTTGATTACAGAAGCTGCCTTCTCTGCGGAAACCAGCTTTTCCTGATACATCTGTTTGAAATCCATTTTCAATACCCTCTCTTTGTAACCATAAAAATATAGTAGCAATATATCGCGCGAGTTTTCTGTTTTCGTTGACACGAAAGCAGGAAGCACAGGGCGCTCGCCCTATGCCGGCACATATGGAAAGGCTTATGCAAACGGATCCGCAGCACTTGTTTCCATATAGACCGCCGCACGGACAGACTATGAGATTATTTTAACATTTTCCGGGTGTAAGGTCAATAATTCCGGGAAAAAGCTTCGTAAATGTTCGCAAAACATGACGAAGCGCCAAAACACCGCATCAAAGCAAAAAAGTAACTTTTGTACGAAAGGATAAGGAAACTTTCTAATTTGTTTAGAAAAATTATATAAAAAGCTTTTGAGAATTATTTGACACAAAAACGGTTTGGTGATATTATTAGTTATACATAATATACTGCCTTGCTTGTGAAAAATTATATGGTGTAGAGCATGGCAGCGGTATAATGAGGAGGAAAAGAAAATGGCAAAGAAAATTGTACTGGCAGGTGCATGCCGTACCGCAATCGGAACAATGGGTGGCGAATTAAGTACAATCCCGGCTCCGGAACTTGGCGCAATCGTAATTAAAGAGGCTTTAAAGAGAGCTGGTGTAGCTCCGGAAGCTGTTGACCAGGTTTACATGGGTTGTGTAATCCAGGCTGGTCAGGGACAGAACGTAGCTCGTCAGGCTACATTAAAAGCTGGTCTCCCGATCGAAGTTCCGGCAGTTACGATCAACGTAGTTTGCGGTTCCGGTCTTGAGGCTGTTAACATGGCAGCTGAGATGATCCTTTCCGGTGACGCTGATATCGTTGTTGCAGGTGGTATGGAGAACATGTCCATGGCTCCGTATGCTATGATGAAAGGCCGTTACGGATACCGTATGGGCAATGCTACCTTAGTTGATACAATGGTTAACGATGCTCTCTGGGATGCATTCAACAACTACCACATGGGTATCACAGCTGAGAACATCTGCGATCAGTGGGGTCTTACAAGAGAAGAACTGGACAAGTTCGCTGCAGTAAGCCAGCAGAAGGCAGAGGCTGCTCAGAAGTCCGGCGCATTCAAGGACGAGATCGTTCCGGTAGAAGTTAAGAAGAAAAAAGAGACAGTTATCGTAGATACAGATGAAGGCCCGCGTCACGGAACAACGGTTGAGACACTCGGCAAGTTAAAACCGGCATTCAAGAAAGACGGCGGCTTAGTTACAGCTGGTAACTCTTCAGGAATCAACGACGGTGCAGCAGCAGTTGTTGTTATGAGCGAAGAGAAAGCTAAAGAGCTCGGTGTTAAGCCGATGGCTACATGGGTTGCCGGTGCTCTCGGCGGCGTAGATCCGAAGATCATGGGTATCGGACCGGTTGCAGCTACAAGAAAAGTTCTCAAGAGAACAGGCATGGAGATCAAAGACTTCGATATCATCGAGGCTAACGAGGCATTCGCTGCACAGTCTGTAGCAGTAGGCAAAGAGCTTGGCTTTGACCTTAACAAGTTAAACCCGAACGGCGGCGCGATCGCTCTCGGACACCCGGTAGGAGCTTCCGGATGCCGTATTCTCGTTACACTTCTTCATGAGATGGAGAAGGCAGATGCTAAGAAGGGTCTTGCAACTCTTTGCATCGGCGGCGGAATGGGCTGTGCTACAATCGTAGAGAGAGACTAATCTGATCTGGGGCATAGACAAAATCTGAGGAGAACAACGATATGGGTTTTGTAAAATATGAGCAGGACGGTTTTGTTGGTGTTATCACCATCAACCGTCCGGAGGCTTTAAATGCGTTAAATACAGAGGTTATTCAGGACCTTGATGCTGTTCTTGACAGCATTGATCTTGGTACAACAAGAGTGCTGGTTGTGACCGGCGCAGGTGAGAAATCCTTTGTTGCCGGTGCGGACATTGCTGCAATGAGCACGATGACTGTACAGGAAGCACGTGAATTCAGTAAAGCTGGAAACGATGTTTTCCGTAAGCTGGAGACACTTCCGATCCCGTCGATCGCTGCTGTCAACGGCTTTGCACTTGGCGGTGGAAATGAGCTTGCAATGAGCTGCGATATCCGTTACTGCTCCGAAAACGCTATATTCGGACAGCCGGAGGTTGGTCTTGGTATTACTCCGGGATTCGGCGGAACCCAGCGTCTCGCAAGACTGATCGGAACCGGAAAGGCAAAGGAAATGGTATATGCCGCTGTCAATATCAAAGCTGACGAGGCATACCGGATCGGCCTTGTAAACGGTGTATGTGCGAAGGAAGAGCTTATTCCGACAGTTATGAAGCTGGCAAAGAAGATCGCCTCCAACGCACCGATCGCTGTCAGAAATTCCAAGGAGTCCCTGACAGACGGTTACCTTTCCGACCTTGACCACGCAATCTCTATCGAAGAGAAATATTTCTCCGAGTGCTTTGAGACTGAGGATCAGAAGGAAGGAATGAAGGCGTTCCTCGAGAAGAGAAAAGTGGACGGCTTCAAAAATCGATAAGATTACATAACATTGTTGCATATATAAGGAGATAAAATCATGAAAGTTGGTATTATCGGCGCAGGAACCATGGGTTCCGGTATTGCACAGGCATTCGCACAGACTGAAGGCTATGAGGTAATGCTCTGCGACATCAATGAAACATTTGCAGCGAACGGAAAGAAGAAGATTGCCGCTGGATTCGAGAAGAGAATCGCAAAAGGCAAAATGACTCAGGAAGAGGCTGAGAAGATCCTTAACAAGATCACAACTGGTGTGAAAGATATCTGCGGCGATTGTGACCTCGTTGTAGAGGCTGCGATCGAGAACATGGAGATCAAAAAGCAGACATTTAAAGAGCTCGACGCGATCTGCAAACCGAGCTGCATCTTTGCAACAAACACTTCCTCTCTTTCCATTACAGAGATCGGCAGCGCTGTTGAGAGACATGTAATCGGTATGCATTTCTTCAACCCGGCACCGGTTATGAAGCTGGTTGAGGTTATCGCTGGCTTAAACACAAAGCCGGAAGATGTTGAAGCTGTTAAGAAGATCTCTGAAGAGATCGGCAAGACTCCGGTACAGGTAGAAGAGGCTGCAGGTTTCGTTGTAAACAGAATCCTTATTCCGATGGTCAACGAAGCAGTCGGCATTTATGCTGAGGGCGTTGCTTCCGTAGAGGGTATCGATACTGCCATGAAGCTTGGCGCTAACCATCCGATGGGACCGTTAGCTCTCGGTGATCTGATTGGTCTTGATGTTGTTCTTGCAATCATGAATGTTCTTGAGACAGAGACAGGCGATCCGAAGTATCGTCCGCATCCGCTTCTTAAGAAGATGGTTCGCGGCGGCCTTCTTGGAAGAAAGACCGGCAAGGGTTTCTACGATTACACAAAATAATCCGGAGATAGTTACCGGTATGGGAAATGCCTGACGGGGATCTGATCCCGTCAGGCAGATAACCCGATAGCGTTTACTTTTTCCACTAAATATCAGCGAAAGCAGGTTTATGAGGTAAAGAAAACGCTAAATTTATTTTTTAACTAAGATTGTGTTTTTTTTCACAATCGGAATTCTGGGCATATATGTTGGGTTATATGCCGGGAATTTTGAATCCGCAAAATGCGGGACAGGATAAACGCGGGCGGAAACCACGTTTGTCCAATGGATAGGTACATCGGAGAAATGAAGCATCCACATTTCCCTATGTTATACATGATACAATTCACAAGGAGGAACTAAAAACATGGATTTTACATTAGGTAAAGAGCATGAGATGGCGAGAACACTGTTCCATGATTTCGCCGAGAAGGAAGTCAAACCCCTTGCTCAGGAGGTTGACGAGGAAGAGAGATTCCCGGTTGAAACCGTAGAGAAGATGGCTAAAAACGGTTTCCTCGGTATTCCGGTACCGAAGGAGTATGGTGGACAGGGCTGTGATCCGCTTACATACGCTATGTGCGTTGAGGAGCTTTCCAAAGTTTGCGGTACTACAGGCGTTATCGTTTCCGCACATACATCCCTTTGCATGGATCCGATCATGACATTCGGAACAGAAGAGCAGAAGCAGAAATTCCTTGTTCCGCTTGCAAAAGGCGAGAAGTTAGGCGCATTCGGTTTAACTGAGCCGGGCGCTGGTACAGACGCTCAGGGTCAGCAGACAAAGGCAGTTTTAGACGGCGACGAGTGGGTATTAAACGGTTCCAAGTGCTTCATCACGAACGGTAAGTATGCTGATACATACATCGTTATCGCTGTTACAGGCACAGTTGAGAAACGTGGCAAAATGCAGAAAGAGATCTCCGCATTTATCGTAGAGAAAGGTACACCGGGCTTCACTTTTGGTACAAAAGAGAAGAAGATGGGTATCCGCGGATCTGCAACATATGAACTTATTTTCACAGACTGCCGCATCCCGAAGGACAACCTCTTAGGTAAGAAGGGTGAGGGCTTCAAGATCGCTATGCATACTCTTGACGGCGGACGTATCGGTATCGCTGCTCAGGCTCTTGGTCTTGCAGAGGGCGCCCTTGACAGAACAGTTGCTTACGTAAAAGAGAGAAAGCAGTTCGGCCGCACAATCGGTCAGTTCCAGAACACACAGTTCCAGCTTGCTGATATGGCAACAAAGGTAAAAGCTGCTCAGATGATGGTTTACCGTGCAGCAATGGCTAAGGCTACTCAGAAGTCCTACGGCGTAGAGGCAGCAATGGCTAAACTGTATGCAGCAGAGGTTGCTATGGAAGTAACAACAAAGGCTGTTCAGCTCCATGGTGGTTATGGTTACATCAGAGAGTACGACGTAGAGCGTATGATGCGTGATGCTAAGATCACCGAGATCTACGAAGGAACAAGTGAAGTTCAGAGAATGGTTATCTCCGGCGCACTGTTAAAATAATAATTTAACAGCTGGAAGATCATAACTATAAATGAAAATAAGGAGTGAAATACAGTGAAAATCGTTGTTTGTGTAAAACAGGTGCCGGATACTAAGGGCGGCGTAAAGTTCAAACCGGATGGAACACTTGACAGAGCAGCTATGCTCACAATCATGAACCCGGATGATAAAGCTGGTCTGGAGGCAGCTCTTCGCTTAAAAGATCAGTATGGTGCAGAAGTTACAGTAGTTACAATGGGTCTTCCGAAGGCTGAGGAAGTTCTTCGTGAGGCTATGGCTATGGGCGCTGATAACGGTATCCTTGTTACAGACCGTGTTCTCGGCGGTGCTGATACATGGGCTACATCCCAGACAATCGCTGGTGCTTTAAGAAACCTTGACTATGACCTCATCATCACAGGCCGTCAGGCTATCGATGGTGATACAGCTCAGGTAGGTCCGCAGATCTCCGAGCACCTTGGTCTTCCGGTAATCAGCTATGCTGAGGGCATCGAGATCGATGGCGATTCTGTAATCGTTAAGCGTCAGTTCGATGATAGATACATGATGTTAAAGGCTAAAATGCCGTGCTTAATTACAGCACTTTCTGAATTAAATGAGCCGCGTTACATGACTCCGGGCGGAATCTTCGATGCATACAAGAAAGAGATCACCGTTTGGGGCAGAAAAGATCTGAAAGATGTCCTTGATTCCAACCTTGGTCTTAAGGGATCCCCGACTCAGATCGCTAAGGCTTCCGACAAAGTAAGAAAGGGTGCAGGCGTTAAGGAGACAAACCTTGATCCGTCCGCAGCTGCAAATTACATTGTTGAGAAACTTACTGAGAAACATGTACTTTAATTCAAAAAAAGAAAAGTGTGGTGAAAAGTGATGAATTTAGCAGAATATAAGGGTGTATATGTCTTTGCACAGCAGGTAGACAATCAGATCAGCAGCATCGCTCTGGAGCTGATCGGTAAAGGTAAAGACCTGGCAAAAGATTTAGGAACAACTGTAACAGCAGTTTTAGTTGGTTCCAACGTAAAAGGTCTTGCAGACGAACTCGGTGAGTACGGTGCAGACAAAGTTATCGTTGTTGACGATCCGGAATTAAAGGATTACAGAACTGAGCCGTATACTCATGCGATCACAGCTGTTATCAACGAGTTCAAGCCGGACATCTTCTTAATCGGTGCTACAGCAATCGGTCGTGACCTTGGCCCGCGTGTTTGCGCACGTATCCATACAGGTCTTACAGCAGACTGCACACAGCTCGATATCGGAGATTTCCCGCTCGTAGCTATGCCGGGTAAAGAGCAGAAACATGGTCAGCTCCTTATGACCCGTCCGGCATTCGGCGGCAACACGATCGCTACAATCGCTTGCCCGGAATTCCGTCCGCAGATGGCTACAGTACGTCCAGGCGTTATGCAGAAGCTTGACCGTGAGGCTGGCAGAAAAGCTGAAATTATCGAATTCAACCCGGGCTTCACTCCGGACAACAAGTACGTTGAGATTCTCGAGATCGTTAAGGCAGTATCCGACGTAGCTGATATCATGGATGCAAAGATCCTTGTTTCCGGTGGTCGTGGAGTTGGCAGCGCAGAGAACTTCAAACTGCTTGATGACCTCGCTGAGGCTATTGGCGGTACAGTAAGCTGCTCTCGTGCAGTTGTAGATTCCGGCTGGAAGCCGAAAGATCTTCAGGTAGGACAGACTGGTAAGACTGTTCGTCCGCACGTATACTTCGCAATCGGTATTTCCGGTGCTATCCAGCACGTAGCTGGTATGGAAGAGTCTGACATCATCATTGCGATCAACAAAGATGAGTCCGCTCCGATCTTCGATGTAGCTGACTACGGTATCGTAGGCGACTTAAACAAGATCGTTCCGATGCTGACAGAGAAGATCAAAGAAGCAAAAGCTGCTGCAGCTAACTAATTTGCGTGAATTGTATATACCAGGGTGAAAAGGTCTAAAGTCCGATGCAAGCTTGCTTGCAGGAGGAGTTTTGACCTTAGCACCCGCCAAAAACATGAATATATTAAAGTAGGCAGAGTGATTTTGCCGGTAGTGTTATAACAGGTGATGATCCCCGTCCGGGTTTCCGGGCGGGGATTTTTGCGTCTATATAGTCGGAAGAAAGTGCCGGCGTCTGTTTTACAGGTGTTCTTTTTGCATTGGAAAACCATCACAAGATATTTGGTCTATTAAAATAAGGAAGTCTGATGCACAAATCAGGCTCCATATCTTCTGTTACAGTTCCCTTTACGCCTTCATGTCCTTTTTTCTTACGGGCAAAGTAAAGTACCTTTTCCTCATCTGGAGATACTGATGTCTGGAGGTTATATCAGCCAGAAGATCGAAGATGAGGTGCTGTGTTTTGGAATCGCTTTTTATAAGAGGCGCTGTATAGTAAAGAAAAATAGAGTCCTGGAAGTTCCCCGGTTGTTGGCTGTAATAAAGACCGACGATTGGGGGACTTTTTTGAAATCTTATTTTGTGGCGGATGAGAAGGTGGATAAGAAGAAAGTCGCGAAGAACGTGCTGACACATCCATGTCTGGTCGCAATTTATCTGGGCTTGATCTGCATGGTGACTCAGGTGAAGCTTCCAGCCGTCATCACGGCGACAGTGAAGTATCTTGGGAATTGTAACAGCGCCCTCACGATGCTGATCGTGGGAACGATTTTGGCGGATGTAAAAATTACAACGATCTTTAATAAAGATACAGCCATGTTTTCTGTATTCCGTCTGATCATTCTCCCGGCAGCAGCACTGGTCGTTGGACTTGGACTTGGACTTGATGCCACATCACTGGGAATCAGCGTTCTGATGACCGGCATGCCTGCCGGAGCTACGGCGGCGATTTTTGCGGCAAGATATGACAGTGACGCCCTGTTTGCAACGAGATGTGTGGTTATGACGACGCTAATGTCCATGCTGACCCTGCCAGTCTGGTGTTATCTGGCAGGGTGAGAGGGCCCGGGCAGGTCGATCGTTTTCAGTTAGGAGAAGAGATAGAAATTTTTGTTCATTTGAAAAATGGCACACCGCATGCGATAGAGAACGGAAAGCTAGGTGGTTGTGCCGGTTCTGGTGAGTGCAGCGTTCGCGGCATCCATAAAGTTCCGGATCGCCTTCCACTGGTAAGGTTGTTCCAGAGAACCGAAGCGGATCTTATATTTTGCGGATCGTCCGAGATGGATGATCCGCATTTTTTTGCGCTGCTCAGGGGAGAGGGAGCTCATGGCAAGGTTCAGCGGGGAGATGCAGGCGCCTTTTCCGGCGGCGCAGAGTTCCAGAAGCATTCCCATATTGTCGGACTGGGTCTTTACGATCGGTTTGAAATTGCCCATGGTGATGAAGTGTCTTCCGAGCTGACCGGCGATGTCTGTGGCGTAGTTTAGAAGGAATGGGCAGTGTTCGAAGATCGAGAAGTCTTCCGGGCTTCTTAACATTAACGGTTCTGGCTGTGAATCTGTCAGTGCAGGGAGATCCTGGACAGAAAAGGAGACAGTGCCAGCGGTGCCATGAGTGAAATCAGAGCCGGAGCAGCAGATAGTTTTTGGAAGATGTAAAAATAGGGCATCTGCTGGGGAGGCATCGGAAATGACCTCATGAAACAGAGAATCAGCAAGCAGAAGGACGACCTCCTCCTCATAGAAATCGCTCAGAGTGATCCCTGGCAGAAAATCCGGGAACTTCGCGATGGCGAGATCGATCTTATGTTCTATCAGGTCTTTTTGTAGTCCAGTGTTCGCATTTTCGATGACCTGGATCTCCATATGCGGGTAGCGGCGCTGGTATTCCATGATGATCGCAGGCATGATCGCGTGGCAGCGGGTAAAAGAGATGCCGATACGCAGGATGCCCTGCTCATTTTTAGTCAGGTCGGCAAATTCGTGCTGCATTGCCCGGTATTTTTTCTGGAAGTCTGCGGCGTACTGGCAAAAGATCTCTCCGGCGTAGGTGAGTTCCAGGGGAACATGGCGGACGAAGAGCTTGCAGTCCAGCTCCTGTTCCAGATTGGCGATGTGGGTGCTCAGGGTCTGCTGGGTGATATGGAGAGCATCGGCGGCTTTTGTGAAGCTGCGCTTCTCGGCGGTCATGAGAAAGTAGTCCATGGAAAGAAAGTTCATATAAAACCTCCGGAATATAAAAAGAAAGTTTAACCGAATCAAGTAAGTCCCCTGCTTCAATTGCGAAAAGCAATAAGCAGTGGGTGGGGACTTGCTTGTATCAGGAGGAGTGCAAGCTCCTTCTGATAAACTGCGGAGCAGTTATTGGGTTATGAGCAAGTAGCGAAGCGGATTGCGAATATCCGCTTGACTTGTAAGTGTCGTGCAGAGTCTCGAATCAGCTGTGCTGATCATAAAGGATACGGGACAGCCAGAATGAACTGGGAAAATCGTGTAAAAGAATGAAATCTGTAACTTATATACAGTTTTTTAGCTGTATTATATATCGGAAAATACAGTTAGACAAGTGGAAAATCCAGGCGTATACTAGAATCATAAAGGTGGATCAGGATATCTGAACAGGGAACGGCTGGCTGAGGGAATGGTTCACGAAAGAAAACAGGGAAGAGGTAAACATTATGAAGGTACACACCAGTGAGACGGCTGTTCTGGTCGTGTTCGCGGTGACGCTGATCGGGTGCATCCTTGCGGGAATCCCGATCCTGGCAGCGTTGGCACTTGGATATCTGATCTTTTTCGCGTACACTTTGAACCGTGGTTATACGGTCAGAGATATTTTCGGGATGTCCTGGAAGGGAATCAAGACGGCGAAAAATATTTTAATTACGTTTTTACTCATCGGGATGCTGACGGCGCTCTGGCGGGCGGCAGGAACGATCCCGGCGATCGTCTCCTACTGCGCAGGGCTTATGAATCCGTCGGTAATGATTTTGATGGCATTTCTTTTAAATGCTCTGGTTTCTGTCCTGACTGGAACGGCATTTGGTACAGCAGCGACCATGGGTGTGATCTGTATGACGATGGCAAAGGCAATGGGGTGTAACGAGATCCTTGCAGGCGGCGCGATCCTCTCCGGCGTGTTCTTCGGGGACAGGTGTTCGCCGGTATCCACCAGCGCGCTGCTGGTCTCGGAGCTGACCCACACAAATATTTTTGACAATATCCGTCTGATGGTGAGGACGGCCATCGTGCCGCTAATTTTGACCTGTGCCTTTTACGGTGTCTGCGGAATCGCATTTCCGGCGGCGGAAGCCGGAAATTTGTCGCTGACGGAGAGCTTTTCTGGCGTATTCCATCTGGGACTGATCCCAATTCTTCCCGCGGTGGTGATCATGGTATTATCACTTTTCCGGGTACAGGTGCGGATGGCGATGCTGGCAAGTATCATGACGGCACTCGGCGTGTGCCTTTTCTGGCAGCACACGGACCTGTTCCTGATCGTTGAAATTCTGGTCAACGGTTATCAATCTCCGGATCCATCAATCTCGTCCATGATCGACGGCGGCGGAATCATGTCCATGGTGCGGGTGGCACTGATCATCACGATTTCGTCCTCCTATTCGGGTATCTTTGAGGAAACCGGACTTTTAAATGGTTTAAAATCGAAGATGGGCTCGGTGAGCAGAAAAATCACCGTATTTGGTACGATCCTTATGACGTCCATGGTGGCGGGGATGGTGGCCTGCAACCAGACACTGGCAACGATGCTGGTGGACCAGGTCTGCAAGGATCTGGAGCCGGATCAGCAGAAGTTTGCGATAGATATGGAAAACTCGGTAATCGTTACGGCTCCGCTCATTCCGTGGTCCATCGCGGGTGCGGTTCCGCTGGCGTCTGTGTCGGCGCCGCTTGTGTCGATAGGGGCGGCGGTGTTCCTGTATCTGCTTCCAATCTGGCATCTTATTGTGAGAGCCAGGAAGGCTGTTTGATAAATTTTAACTTTTCCAGTTTTGGATGAAAAGGGCAGGGCTGGACAACAGAAATAAACAGGATAGAAAATGTGGATGATCGTCAGTGGAGATAGATTATGAAAACAGCAGAAAAATTAACAGATGAAGCAAATAAGAAAATATGTTCAGGGGAGATACTGCAGAATCTGAAACCAGCGGCAGGGAAAGAATTTTCTGACCTGCCGTGGGAAGAGAGCGAGGATATGAAAGAGATCTGCGATAACTTCCGTATCATTGAAAGGCAGAGGGACCTGTACCGGGAGCGCTGCACCAGACTTCAGAAAGAAAATGAGAATCTTAAGCGATTGCTTGATAAGATCCAGATCGTGGTGTGTCAATATTCTAACTGCTGACTACCTTCAGCCTTTTAGCCGCGGCACCGCCGGTCCTTTTTTGGGACCTGGCGGTGCCGCATTTCACACCCGTGTGTATATTATTTAGCCTTTGTCACGGAAAGAATGGTTCCATCAAAAGCGTCTACTTCATTGACCGTTCCGGTGTAAGTTACAGTAACTTTATCGCCGTCCTTGACTTCGGAGAGACCTTCCGGTTTTTTATCGGCTTCGAAGGTGAACGCGTAATCCTTTCCATCAGCACTTACCGTGAACATGAAATCTTTTATGTCACTGATGGTACCAGTCATTGTAGACTCTTTTGATTCGTCACTTTTTTCACTGCTGTTTTCGGAAGCTTTGGAATCAGCCTCTTTCTTGCCTTCTGCTTTTTCAGCGGCAGTTGTCTCCTTTTCAGTAGCAGTTGTATTCTCCTTCACAGCAGCCGCTGTTGTCTCAGCCGTTGTAGAAGCAGCGGTTGTTGCAGCAGTTGTGCTCTGGGAAGAGCATGCGGTTGCCAGTGCGATGATACCTGCGATGCAAGTGGTAAGAAGTAATTTCTTTTTCATAATAATTTAAGTCTTCCTTTCTAATATCGAAAATATAAGAGAAAAAACGAAAGATCCAGGTGCTTCAAAGGATCTCTCTCTTTCTTTATGATCCATATTAAATCAAAAAAGTGTGACCAAATTGTCAAAAAAAAATGAAGGAATACGGTCAGATATAAGAGGCTTTGTAAAGAGAATGAAAGAAAAATGACAGAAATGTAAAGAATCTGAACAGCTGAAGAAAAGATCCCGGCGGGAACATGTCCTGCCGGGATCAAGCCTAAGTTTTTTATGAAAGAGAGTTATTATTTCTGGTTCTTCTCGACCTCTGCCTTCTTCATTGCGCGAACCTTTGTGGAGAGTCCATAGAGATTGATGAAGCCGGTAGCGTCATGGTGGTCATAGAGATCACCGGTTGTAAAGGAAGCGATGCTCTCGTTGTATAAGGAATACGGGGAAGTTGTGCCCTGCTTGATGATGTTGCCCTTGTAGAGCTTCATCTTGCACTCACCGGTCACATATTCCTGAGTGGACTCAACGAATGCCTGTAATGCCTCCCGTAACGGGCTGAACCACTTTGCGGAGTAAACGACATCAGCGTACTCGTTGTCGATGTTCTTCTTATATTTTAATGTCTCTTTGTCTAAGATCAGTTCCTCTAACTGCTTGTGAGCTTCGAGAAGGATCGTTCCGCCAGGAGTTTCATAAACACCACGGGACTTCATGCCGACCATACGGTTCTCAACGATATCGGTGATGCCGATTCCGTTCTTTCCGCCGAGCTCATTTAATTTTGTGAGGATCTTGGAGAATTTCATCTTCTCGCCATTTAATGCAACCGGGAATCCTTTCTCGAAGGAGATGGAGATCTCAGTCTCTTCATCCGGTGCCTTCTCCGGTGTTACGCCGAGTACGAGCATATGATCGTAGTTCGGAGCCTGTGCCGGATCTTCCAGCTCAAGACCTTCATGGCTGATGTGCCAGATGTTGCGGTCACGGCTGTAGCTGTCGTTCTTCTTGAATGGAAGATCGATGTTATGTTTTGCGCAGTACTCTAATTCTTCCTCACGGGACTGGATATTCCAGGTTCTCCACGGAGCGATGATCTTCATATCCGGGGCAAGGGCCTTGATGCCAAGCTCGAAACGAACCTGATCGTTTCCTTTACCGGTAGCACCGTGGCAGATCGCAACAGCGCCTTCCTTCTTCGCGATATCAACAAGAATCTTCGCGATCAGCGGGCGGGCCATTGCGGTACCGAGGAGATACTTGTTCTCGTAGGTAGCGTTTGCTTTTACGCACGGAGCGATGTACTCGTCGCAGAATTCATCGACAACATGCTCGATATATAATTTGGAAGCTCCGCAGTATTTTGCTCTCTCTTCCAGACCATCTAACTCATTTCCCTGTCCTACGTCGATGCAGACGCAGACTACATCGTAATCATAATTTTCTTTTAACCACGGAATCAGAACTGTTGTGTCGAGTCCGCCGGAATATGCTAAAATAACTTTCTCTTTCATAATTGTTATCCTCCGATCTGTTTCAGACGTTGTTTTCTTTATGCTTCATAAATATACATCCGAATATGCATAATGTCAAGCGTAAAATGCATTTTTATGAAATAAAGTGCATATTATACATAAGCAATGCATAAATTGGGAGAGGCGGGAGGAGAAAGATATGTGCCGGCGGGGTAACTGTTCAGTAGGTCTGCGCACTTGCTGCGCTGACCGTAAGAAAACATAGGCTGGAAGGCAAAAATCCCATCAGCGAAGCTGATCTGGAATGGATTTTTGCACGTAACTATGAAGGTACTGAATAGTTACCCGGCGGGGAAAATAAAAAGGATCTGGTGGTGGAAAAGCAGAGGGAGAGAGTGGCGGACAGGAAATGAAATCAGGGCGGATGTCAGAATGAAAATCATATAGAGATGGTAGGAAATATAGAGTCAGGATTGACAAGCACTGTGAAATCATGGATAATAGGTTTCAAGACTGCGCCAGCCGCCTGCCATATTGTATGGAAGGATATGGCAGTATCAGAAGACCGGGATAGCTGCGCAGAGAGTAAATATGGAAGGAAACGTGTTCATGGAACAGTGGAACGAATACCTGGAAGCCCTGGCATCCAAGGCACCGACTCCGGGGGGCGGAAGTGCGGCGGCAGTTTACGGCGCCATCGGAACGGCTCTCGGTGAGATGGTGGGGAACCTGACTTCGGGAAAGAAGAAGTTTGCGATATATGAGGAAGATGTCCAGAAGATCCTTGCGAGACTTGGCGGGGCGAGAATGGATTTTATCCGGCTTGAGAAGGCGGACGAGCAGGCGTTTCAGCCACTCTCGGAGGTTTACCGCATGAAGGCGGAGACGAAGGAAGAGAAGACGGAAAAGGAAGAGCGGATGGAAGAATGCCTGAAGGCTGCGGCGAAGGTCCCGATGGAAGTCATGGAGCGGGCGGTCAGCGTGATGGACGATATCGAGTTTCTGGCGCTCCACGGAAGCCGGCTTGCGGTGAGTGACGCGGGTGTCGGGATTCAGGGGATCCGGTCAGCACTTCTCGGAGCGGTCATGAGCGTGTATATCAATACGAAGATGATGAAGGACCGAGAGTATGCCGAGGAGATGAACAGCCAGGCGGAGCTTCTTATAAGGAAGGGAACGGAACAGGCAGACCGGATCTATGGGATTGTATTAAAGGCGGTAAGAGGATGATCACATTAAAAGGTGCAGAGGTTTCTGCGAAAATCAAGGAACAGGTTCTCGCGATGAACGGGAAATTAGGAGGATATGTGCCGACAGCGGCTATCGTCCGCATTGGCGAGCGGCCGGATGATCTCTCCTACGAGAGAAATGTCATGAAACGTATTGCGGCATATGGAATGGAGACAAAGTCATATGTGTATCCGGCGGATATCACAGAGGAGGAGTTCTTTGCGGAGTTCCAGAAGATCAATGATGACGAGGCCATCGACGGAATTCTGTTATTTCGCCCGCTGCCGAAGTATATCAATGAAAAACGTGCGGAGCAGATGATCCGGCCGGAGAAGGACCTCGACGGAATCTGTGCAGTGAATACGGCGAAGGTGTTTGCAGGAGAGAAGGACGGTTTTGCTCCGTGTACGGCTGAGGCGGTCATTGAGGTGTTAAAGGCATTTGATATTCCAATGGAAGGAAAGCGCGCGGTGATCGTCGGACGCAGCATGGTCGTTGGACGTCCGCTGTCCATGTTGATGTTGAAGGAAAACGCGACGGTGACTGTGTGCCATACAAAGACGAAGGACTTAAAGGCAGTCTGCCGGGAAGCGGACATTCTCGTCGCGGCGGCAGGTAAGGCGAAGATGTTAGACGCGTCCTTCTTAAAGGAAGGAGCTGTGCTGATCGACGTTGGAATCAACGTGGATGAGAACGGAAAGCTCTGCGGCGACGTCCTCTGGGAAGGTCTGGAAGAAAAAGCCTCCGCGGCGACCCCGGTCCCGGGCGGCGTCGGAGCTGTGACGACGGCTGTACTGGCGAAGCATCTGGCGATGGCGTCGGAGAGAAAGGTGAATCGGTAAATTTTCTGAATTTTTCGGGAAAGAGCATAAATAAAGGATTTTTCGAACAGGGTCCCCGGCGGGTATAGCCGGGGATTTTTATGTAACAGGAAATTCCGAGGAATTCCCCGTTACATAAAAAGGCACTGACGTGCCAAAGATGCACACTCGCGCGAAGATGTAGATTGTCGCAAGCGACCGCGCGAGGTGCGAGAATGTGCCAAAGCACATTCTTATTTAGACAGATAAAGAAGGCAGAGTTATCATTTTATTTGATGAAGTTAGCCACCTCTAATTATGCATTAAGCATGATTCTTACAAGGCGTGCGGTGCTGTCAATGATGCCGCAATATTACCTTTGGGAGATAAAAAAGAAATTAAAAATATGTTCGTATTCAGAAGAAAATATGGAATAGTCAGGCCGTATAAAAACCTCCTGACTATGGAATCCTAAGGGAAACATGGTTTCAGGAGGTTTTTTATGTGGGGAATTTTGGTGGCATTGCTTTCTGGGGCGCTTATGAGCCTGCAGGGGATCTTTAATACGGAGGTGACGAAGCAGAGCAGTATCTGGGCGGCGGCAGGATGGGTGCAGCTGACGGCGTTTCTGACATGTGTGGTTCTCTATTTTTTTACCGGGCGTGGGGAGATCTGGGGGATGTTCTCCATCGACCGGAAATATATGCTTCTCGGCGGTGTCATGGGCGCGTTCATCACCTGGACCGTGATAAAAAGCATGGACGGTCTGGGACCGGCTAAGGCGACGCTGCTCATTGTTGTGACCCAGATATTAGTCTCCTATATTGCTGAGGTATTTGGGCTTTTCGGCGTCGAGAAAGCAGCATTTGAGTGGCGGAAGCTTATTGGTGCGGCGCTGGCGATTGCGGGGATCGTTGTGTTTCGGTGGTAGCGCGGCGCAGGGCGTCTTGAAAATGGGCGAAGGTATCTGTGGTGGCAGCCGTTTCTACGAGATCTATGCGCTCGTCAGAGGTGAGGTATCTAATTGTGGGTGAGGCGAGTTCTCCTGCCTTTTTGCCGAAGCGCGAGACAATGATTTTCATGAGCATTTTATAGCTAGTTTCATCATTGCCTTGGGATATACCCTGAGAGAGGCCCTGAGAGAGGCCCTGAGAGAGGCCCTGGGAGAGACCCTGGGATATACCCTTTGCTTCCCTTTCTGCTAACCAAATGTCTATCGCTTTGCACATATTTATCTTTCCTCCTCTTGTCTGCATCATACGGGGTTCTAGTAAAGTCGACATACTCGTATGAGTGGCAATCATTTCATATGCATCTTTATCTAACATTTGATATTCTGATGTATTCAACAACTTTTTTAGATACGTCTTATCATCAGAATACCGGATAAAATCAAATACCTGCCTGATATCCGTCTTAAAAACATCGGTATTCTGTAAATGCCGGACATCCACAAGATGAATCCGGTAATTCTGAATCAAAGGATGAAATTCTTCCGGAATCCCGGAAAAATCGATCATTCCGTGAAGGTCGACGGATCCATCCCAGGGAAGCTCGCCATAGTAGAGAACGATGATGATTGAAGGATGGAGATGACTCTCTTTGGAAAAACTGTAAAGATATTCTCCAGGATTCTGTTTGATGTCGGCATTTCGAACTGCGCGGCGTATCATTGCGGCCTGGCGCTCATATTCACCGGCTTCATAGGTCATACAGCGAAGCGGCAGTGAGTAATCGATGGTCTGCTGGTTTTCAATACCGATGACAAGAAAATTTACGCCAAAGGATGCTTTTTTAACCAGATCACGAAGCTTTACACGTCGTCGGTTCTTTGATTTGTGGATTGCCGGATCGTTCCAGATCCCGGTCTGGGTGTCCAGATCCTGCAGGTCTTCTTTTCGGACAACCGGTCTGCCTTGGCAGATGAGTCCATTGATCAGGTCAGCGTAGCGCTCATCGTCGGAAAAGAACTTTTTGTCACTGATGTCCGCACTTGGAATTGTGCTCAAGTTCATACCTCCTTTGCGCAGGAGTCAGAACATGCAAAGTGGACAACATGATCAGCCATTTTCCAATGCATCTCGGATTCTCCTGCTTTTAAATTGATTGAAAATAGGTAAAGGATATAAAAGCAATGAAGTTCCGAAATGTGAAAAGACGGATCGTAGTCCGGATAGAAACTTAGAGAATATGCTTTTATAGGATTATGTGTAACTGTTCAGCAGGTCTGCGCACTTGCTGCGCTGACCATAAGAAAACATAGGCTGGAAGGCAAAAATCCCGTCAGCGAAGCTGATCTGGAATAAATTTTGCGCGTAACTATGAAGGTACTGAATAGTTTACGATTTTGTGTGGATATCGTATCACAGGATATGCGGGATAGCAAGGTAGTCTGGTATATAAAATTATAAAAATTTTCGAAACTATGAGGAATTTTGCAGCGCGGGGAAAATATATAGGCATGGGAGAAGCGTGTTGATTCGGAATAGCAGTGATATGAAAATTTTAAAACGATCATGCAAGAAGTTTAAAAAAATTAAATATATGATTTAAAATAAATAAAATCATATTGACAAACTAGGAAATAGGGGTTATTATAGCGCCATCGGATTCGAACAGGGAGTTCAGACGATGAGGAAACATTGGACTGCAGGATAGCAGGCGGTTGGAAAGGAGATACAGGTATGGGAAATGCGGGAAGAAATAACATGAACAATATGTGTTGTTGCTGTTGTATGTGTATTTCCGGGCGTTTTTTACGGCCAGGAGCTTTGCTGTGCGGTCATGTACCTGTATACAGAAAATAGTTTCCTGTTAATGCCAGAAAATGCGCCCGGAAGTGTAAAAGCTTCCGGGCTTTTTATTTACGCGGAGAATCACAGAGACCGCGAAAACTTGAGAAGTCCTAAAATCGCGCTTCTCAGATGGGGAGGAAGAAACATTGATCCAGATCGAACATGTAAGCAAAACCTTTTCAGGAAAATACGGAACCGTCCACGCGTTGGACGACGTGAGTATCCATGTGGAAAAGGGTGATATCTGCGGTATCATAGGGTTTTCCGGAGCCGGAAAGTCCACACTGATCCGCCTGGTAAACGGTCTTGAGACGGCGGACAGCGGAAAAGTCACTGTCTGTGGAAAGGAGCTTTCCACATTGAAGAAGCCGGAACTTCGGGCGCTGAGAAGAAAGATCGGAATGGTATTCCAGCAGTTCAACCTGCTGGAATCCAAGACGGTGTACCACAATATTGCGCTTCCGCTGATCCTTGCAAAGACTCCGAAGGTGGAGATCGACAAGAAGGTTAAGGAAGTATTAAAGATCGTTGAGCTGGATGACAAGAAAGACACCTACATCAGTCAGCTCTCCGGAGGACAGAAACAGCGTGTGGGAATCGCGAGAGCGCTGACCACCGACCCGGAACTTCTTCTCTGCGACGAGGCTACAAGCGCCCTGGACCCGCAGACAACGGAATCGATTTTAAAGCTTTTAAAGAAGATCAACCGTAAAATGGGTGTCACGATCCTTCTCATCACCCATCAGATGCAGGTCGTCCAGATGATCTGCAACAAGGTAGCGGTCATGGAGAGCGGAAAGATCGTGGAATCCGGCAGCGTTCTGAAGGTCTTTGGATCCCCGAAGATGCCGGTGACAAAGCGGTTCGTCCAGACGGTTATCCGGGACCAGATCCCGGACAGCATCATAAGCCTCGTGAAGGAACAGAAAGAAAACTTCCGTGTGGACCGTCTGAAATTTATCGGTTCCAGCGTGAAGCGCCCGGTAATCTCCGATATCTGCAAGACAAAGGGTGTCGTGGTCAACATCCTCGGCGCGGCGGTACAGGAGCTGGAGGACAGCGTCATGTGCGTCTTCATCTTACAGCTCATCGGCGATGATGAGAGCATCGATAAGGCGGAAGCGGAGATCGACAAGAACGGCGTCTTAAGAGAACGACTGGAGGTGGAGTAAGATGGAAGAACTCATGAAAACAAAGATCTTTAAGGTCACGGTGGAGCGTCTGCTGTTGAACGGCGGACAGACTCTTTACATGGTTGGATGGTCACTTCTCATCGGAACGATCATCGGAATGATCCTGGCACTGATCCTGGTGCTTTGCAGAAAAGGCGGATTGGTGGAGAACCGACCGTTATATATGATCGTCAGCGTCTACATCAACGTGGTGCGCAGTATCCCCTTTGTTATTCTTCTTGTAACGATCATGCCGATCACCCGCGCTATTGTCGGAACGACCATCGGAAGTACGGCAGCGTTGGTGCCGTTAGTAGTTTATATAAGTCCGTACCTTGCGAGGCTGATGGAGAACAGCCTGCTTGAGATCGATCCGGGAATCCTGGAGGCGGCAGAGGCCATGGGCGCGACAACATGGCAGGTCATCCGATATTTCCTGGTTCCAGAGACATTAGGTTCCATGGTGCTTGCACTGACAACGGGAACCATCGGACTTCTTGGAGCGTCTGCAATGGCCGGATATGTCGGTGGCGGCGGAGTCGGAGATCTGGCATTGACATACGGTTATGAAAAGATGAACACACCGCTCATGATCCTCACAGTTGTGATCCTGGTGGTTCTGGTACAGCTTTTACAGATTCTCGGAAATACGATTTCTGGTAAATTAAGACAGCATAAATAAATTTTAAATAAGAGGAGAGAAAAAATTATGAGAAAAGCAATTGCGGGAGTACTTATGGGAGCAGCAGTGTTAAGCCTTGCGGCATGCGGAAAGAGCGACACCGCGCAGACAACAGCGGCGCAGGCTGCAGAGAGTGCAGACAGCACAGCGGCAGCGGTTGATACGGAGGACAAGAAAGAGATTGTTTACGGAAAATCCCAGGGGCCGTACACAGAGCTCTTTGAGGCTGCCATCGTTCCGATTCTTGAAAAAGAGGGATACACCGTAAAGGGCGTGGACTTCTCTGATCTTCAGACAGCTGACATCGGATTAAACGACGGCGATGTTGATGTCAACGTGGAGCAGCACACCGCATACGCTGAGAACTTCAACGCAAACTACAATGCGGATCTTGTGCCGATCAGCCCGATCCCGACTGTACCGGCTGGCGTATATTCTGCAAAATACACATCTGTTGATGAGATCCCGGACGGTGCGAAGGTTGCAGTTCCGAACGATGCCTCCAACACCGCAAGATGCTATCTGATGCTTCAGAAGATCGGCTGGATCAAGCTTGCCGATGATGTGGATCCGTCCGCAGTTACCCAGGATGACATTGTTGAAAATCCGCATAACATCGAGTTCACAGAGATGAAGAGCTTAACGATCCCGGCAGCGATCCAGGACTTTGACTATGTGGCAATTACCGGCAGCGTTGTATACAACGCAGGCATCGACCCGTCCACAGCCCTCGCAACAGAGGATATCCAGGATCACCTGGTACTTCAGGTCGTTGTGAAGGAAGAGAACAAGGACGCAGAGTGGGCAAAGGCAATTGTGGACGCTTATCATTCTGACGAGTTCATGCAGTACATGGAAGAGAACAACGACGGATTATGGTGGATCCCGGACGAGTTAAAATAAGATTGGAAGCTTATTGAACGATCAGGAAAATAGTTGATGAAAAAGGTTCTTCGGCACTGGAATATAAATTCCGGTATCGAAGGACCTTTTTTGGTAGTGGTATTAAAATTATAAAACCTTGAAAGTTAACTGATAAACGGAAAATGGTTGACTTTCACGGCGTTTTTTTATATAATTGTGAACTATAACGTAGAGCAAAAGTTTACAATCGTAACATGAGAATTCAGAGAAAAAATCCGGAAGACGGACCAGGACCAGAGATCAAAGCCCGGATGACGAAAACGGCGATTGCACATAAAAATCAGAAAAATAAGGAGAATACTATGGACGCACTGACACTGGCACAGGAAATTATCGACGGAAGAAGAATTACAAGAGAGGATGACTTAAATTTCTTTCTGACATGCGATCTGAAGGAACTCTGCGAGGGCGCAGACCGGATCCGCAAGGCATGTGTGGGAGATAAGGTTGATCTCTGTTCCATCATCAACGGACGGAGTGGACGATGTCCAGAGGACTGCAAGTACTGCGCGCAGTCTGCACACCACCACACAAGCTGCGAGATCTATGATTTCCTTCCGGAAGAAGAGATCGTAAAGATGTGTCACGTCCATGAGGAAGAGGGCGTTGACCGTTTCTCCATCGTTACATCAGGAAGAGCATTGACGGGGGAGGAGTTCGATAAAGCGATCCACGCCTACGAGACTATGAAAAAGGAATGCAAGATCGACCTCTGCGCGTCCATGGGCTTTGTGACCGCGGAACAGCTTCACCGTCTCCATGAAGCAGGTGTCACAAGCTACCACCACAACATCGAGACATCCAGAAGAAACTTCCCGAACATCTGCACGACTCATACATACGACATGAAGATCAACACCCTAAAGATGATCAAGGCAGAGGGTATGTGCGCATGTTCCGGCGGCATCATCGGAATGGGTGAGACATGGGAGGACCGTCTCGATATGGCAGTGAGCCTTGCGGAGCTTGGAATCGATTCCATTCCGTTAAACGCCCTGATGCCGATTCCGGGAACTCCTCTGGAACATCTGGAGAGAATCTCTGAGGACGATATTCTCCGCACCATCGCATTCTTCCGCTATATCAATCCGGAGGCAAACATCCGCCTCGGCGCAGGCCGCGCGCTGCTGACAAACGATGGTGAGACCGCATTCTGCTCCGGAGCATCCGCAACAATTACCGGCAATATGCTGACAACGGTTGCATGCGCAACGATCCGCAGCGATAAGAAAATGCTGAAAGGCCTTGGAAGAGATGTGACACCGGAGTATATGAAGGAAAACTAAGAGAAAGAACAAGGGTAACTGTTCAGTAGGTCTGCGCACTTGCTGCGCTGACCGTAAGAAAACATAGGCTGGAAGGCAAAAATCCCATCAGCGAAGCTGATCTGGAATGGATTTTTGCACGTAACTATGAAGGTACTGAATAGTTACGAACAAGGTTATATATAGAAAAGACAGAAATGTGAGGTTTCATTTCTGTCTTTTTTCGTACCATTCTTTAAACCCATCCACTGTGAGCCGGTCGCTGAGGTCCTGGATGGTCCTCGACGCGGACTCCATGATCTGTTCCGGAGTCTTTCTTTTTCGAAGCATTTCGTAAGTGGGGCCCAGCGGATCTCCGTATTTTCGTTCTGCCGGATCAGATTTTGCAGATATGTATCAGGCACCGAGAATCTCGCTCAATGTCTTTATAAAGAAGATCACCAGAACCACCATCATCAAGGGTTTTACAAACTTTGCGCCGCCCTTGTCGAAACAGCGTGTTCCGAGATAATTTCCGGCGATGCTGAAGATACCGGCAATGAGGCCAAGAAGGAAAATTACTTTTCCGTTCATGAGGTAGACCGCCAGGGCTGTCAGGTTCGTTGTCAGGTTGATGGCTTTTGTGATCCCGTTGGCTTCCTTCAGTCCCATGTGGGCAATTCCAGTGAGGAGAAGCAGCAGAAATGTTCCGGTTCCGGGACCGTAAAAGCCGTCGTAGATGCCGATGATGAAGGCGATCAGAGCGCTGAAAAGAATCATCTTGCGGACCGGGAAAGACTCTTTTTCTCCCACGAACGGTTTTCCAAATGTGAGATAGAGGGCGGTACAGGGCAGGATCACGAGAATCAGGCGCTTAAAATAATAATCGTCTAACTGCAGAGCAAGTTTTGCACCGAGAGAGGAACCGATGAGAGCTGTAACGATACAGAGAAGCGCGTTCTTCCAGGCAATATAACCGTTTTTCGCAAAGCGAGCTGTTGCCAGTGTGGTTCCCATTCCGGAGCTTAATTTGTTTGTTCCGATGGCAAAATGGACTGGAAGACCGGCGATCATGTAAGCCGGGAGTGAGATCAGTCCTCCGCCTCCGGCAACCGCGTCGACGAAACCGGCGAGAAATACCAGCGGGCAGACGATCAGAAAGTGCATCAGATGTAATTCCATAGCAGTAATTCCCCTTAAGTATGATTAAATTGAACGTGCTGTTTTCGCTGCCAGAGCGGATGAAACGGTCTTTGCACGCTTTTTGCCAAATATAGCATAATTTTAAAGAAATTGCAATGAAAGCAGGTGGGCGGAGCGTGAAATATCTGGCGGGAGAAAGCCAGAGAACGGTTGATTTGGCATCGAGTATGCTCGGTGCGGGAAGGAGAATGCGAGGCTTGAGAAAAAATCGGACTGAGGTTATAATGGAGAGCGTACATAACAAAAATGCCCTTGTTTTTACAGGACTGATTCGGTAAAATAGAGACAGGCAGAACGATCCCCCTGAAAATGTTCAGGAGGGAATGTATGAAAGAAGATAAGAAAAAAATTTTGACGGCCGCGGCTTTCTTGATCGCAGCCGGACTTGTGTTTGGGATGACAAGAAGCCGGAGTGGAATCCAGAAGCTGGATGAATCCGGAGCGGTCGTTATGAGCGGATCACTGGATGCGGATGGGAACATCAGCTGGGAGAAAAACGGCTCTGCAAAAAGCGACGGCCTGCCGCAGGGGGATTCTGGAAGCAGTACCGAAAAACAGGAGCTTCAGGAACCATTCAGGGATGAAAATGGCAGTGTACAGGGAGAAAGTACCGTGGAGACGCAGGAATATGTGGAAAACTCTGAAAAATCCGGAGTTTATGTGTATATCTGCGGAGAGGTGGCAGCCCCAGGTGTGTATGAGCTTTCGGAGGACAGCCGGATCTACGAGGCAGTGGATGCCGCCGGGGGATTTACGGAGAACGCGGCGAGGGAGAGTGTAAATCTCGCCTCAAAAGTTTCTGATGGCATGCAGATCACGATCTACAATAAGAAAGAGGCCGCGTCGCTTCCGGCGGGCAGCGGGTCTGCAGTAGGAAACACCGGTCAGGGCGGAACCTCCGGTTCCGGGCTTGTGAACCTGAACACGGCGACAAAAGAGGAGCTGATGACCTTAAAGGGCATCGGGGAGGCGAAAGCCGAGGATATTATCCGCTACCGCGAAAAGAGCGGTGGCTTTAAGAAAATCGAGGATATCATGAAGATATCCGGTATCAAAGAGGCCGGGTTTCAGAAGATAAAGGATAATATTACGGTGTGAAAAGATGAAAAAACGGTAACTATTCAGTGCCTTCATAGTTACGTGCAAAAATCCATTCCAGATCAGCTTCGCTGATGGGATTTTTGCCTTCCAGCCTATGTTTTCTTACGGTCAGCGCAGCAAGTGCGCAGACCTACTGAACAGTTACCAGGTCATAGACATTAGAAAAGCAGCAGGAGAGGACCTGCGCATTACAGCATAACGTGGAGGAGAGAAATGGCAAGAGTTCTGGTAGTTGATGATGAAAAACTGATCGTGAAGGGAATCCGCTTCAGTCTGGAACAGGATGGATATGAGGTGGACTGTGCTTACGACGGCGATGAGGCGATCGAGAGGGCAAAAGAACGGGAGTATGACGTGGTTCTTTTGGATGTCATGCTTCCGGGACACGATGGATTTGAGGTCTGCCAGACGATCCGTGAGTTTTCCGAGATGCCGATCATCATGCTGACGGCAAAAGGCGATGATATGGATAAGATCCTGGGACTGGAGTACGGCGCTGACGATTATATCACGAAACCGTTCAATATCCTGGAAGTAAAAGCGCGGATCAAGGCGATCATCCGCAGAAACAATAAGAAGAGCGGCGCCGCGAAACGCCAGAAATCCAGCGTAGTCACAGAGGGCGACTTAAAGCTTGACAGGGAGAGCCGCAGAGTCTTCATTAAAGATAAGGAGATCAACCTGACCGCGAAGGAATTCGACCTGCTGGAACTTCTTGTCACAAATCCGAATAAGGTCTACAGCCGTGAGTCCCTGCTTGAGTATGTATGGGGAAACAAGGCCATGGTAAGCGGGGATGTCCGCACGGTGGATGTGCATGTGAGAAGACTGCGTGAAAAAATTGAGCCTAGCCCGAGTGATCCGAAGTATGTACACACAAAATGGGGCGTAGGCTATTTCTTCCGCGCCTAGCGATGAGCAGTGCAAGATCAACAGGCTGACTTTCGGCGTTGTGCTTGCACATAAGCCGAAAGTCGGACAGTTGATCTTATAGGGCGAATGCCCGCGAGCCCTGAGTTGGGGCCTGCCCCAATTCAGGGCTCCACTGCGGACTAACCAACAAAATTAATTAAAACCTAAAGGAGAAAAATTTTATGACATACACAATTCGCCCAGTCCGCCCGACGGACCTTGCGGCAGTTACCGAGGTGGAAGCAATCTGCTTCCCGGCGGCGGAAGCCGCAGCAGAGGAATCTTTTAAGGCCCGCATCGCGGCATTTCCGGAGTGCTTTTTTGTTGCGGAAGCGGACGGAAAGATCATAGGCTTCATCAATGGCTGCGCCACAGATTCCAAAACGATTTATGACGAGATGTACGAAAATTCCGCCTGCCACAGGCCGGACGGCGCATACCAGTCTATTTTCGGACTGGATGTGATCCCGGACTACCGCTGCCAGGGAATCGCGGCGGCGCTCATGGATCACATGATCGAAGACGCGAAAAATAAAGGAAGAAAGGGCCTGATCCTCACCTGCAAGGACCGTCTGATTCACTATTACGCGAAATTTGGATACAAAAACATGGGCATTTCCGAGTCTGTCCACGGCGGGGCAGTCTGGTACGACATGATCCTGGAATTCGGGGATCAGAAATCATGAAGGTCACATTGATCACAGTCGGAAAGATCAAGGAAAAGTTCTTTCAGGACGCCATCGCGGAATATTCCAAGCGCCTGAGCCGATACTGTAAGCTGGAGATCGTCCAGGTGGCGGACGAAAAGACGCCGGATGGGGCCAGCGAAGCGGTGGAGACGCAGATCAAGGAGAAAGAGGGCGAGCGGATTCTGTCTAACATCAAGGATGGCAGCTTTGTCGTTGCCCTTGCGATCAACGGAAACATGCTGGATTCTGAGGAACTTGCGGCAAAAATAGAAAAATGGGGTGTGTCGGGGATCAGCCAGATCGTGTTTATCATCGGCGGATCTTTAGGACTTTCCAACCAGGTCCTGGCACGGGCCGACTATAAACTGAGCTTTTCAAAGATGACATTCCCGCACCAGCTCATGCGGGTCATTCTCCTGGAACAGATCTACCGGAGTTACCGGATCATCCAGGGAGAACCATATCATAAGTAAAAAATGGGGACTTGGCAAGGAGGCAAAACGAGTGGCAGAGGAACAGAAAGCGGGGAAGATCTTTCTTTTCTGCAAGGAATCTTCACAGGAGCGGATCATGAAGTGCCTGCGGGACGCCTTTGACGTTCCGGGCAGCGCACATGATACAGGATTGGAACTTCACAATGGGAATCTGAATGTGACGCTCAGGATCTACTGCGAGAGCGCGGGTGACGAGGAGCAGGAGCTGGTCCGAAGCTGGTCTGACCGGGCAAGAGGCCACTTTTCCAGGGTCGAGACCGCGGTGGTGGATGTGAAAACGAATCTTCTCTATCAGCTGGAAGGAACCGAGAGTATCGTTTCGGTGGACTATGTGTTCGAGGGGGAAGAGTCCGAATTCCTGACAGAGACAGAGGAGGCCGCGAAGAGAAATATGGAGCAGACACTGTTTCGTGTTCTTTCCGATCTTCGTGCAGTCATGGCGTTCAGGGGAGAAAAAAGGGGATTTTACTGCCTGGATGCGTCCGGCATGGAGAAGCTGATCCTGGACGGAAACGGAAACAGTGAGATGGAGCGGTTTCTGCCATATAAAGCGGTGGGCTATGTTCCGGGAAATGAGATCGAGACGGAACAGTTGAACCGCAGGGAGAAGAACCGGAGAGAGTTTGAGGCGCGGGGCGTGTATGTTCCGGTATTTTACCCGCTTTTGGAGACGGAGGCGGAGGCAGACTGCCGGACACCATATGAGATCGCGGCGAGAGCGGTGGCGCTCATGCTGGTGGCGGTATTTTCTGAGGCCATGCTGGCGAAAAAGATGAGCCAGAAAGAGGCATTGGAATTCATCCAGAAGCGGATCAACGAGTTCGGGGCGGATGATTTCTTCTCCCTGAAGGAGTGGAATTACCTGCACAACGAGGATCCGAAAGAATCAGAGAAGATATCCTATTCCTGGCAGTACGAGAATCTGTATGTGATGGAGTGGGCGCTGGGACTGATCGACGGGCCGTTAGATTTCCCGGATCACTTCTGCGCAGTGGCGGAGGCGGCGCAGCTTCTGACAGCCTTTCACTCCATGAGGGAGATCCTGGAGGCGGCGAAGCCGAGGAGCGCGAAGGAACTTCTCGATGCCTGCGATATGATCTTCTGCCTGGACTGGGCATGCACCGATACGAGGATGCGGGATCTTCCCGCGCCTGCGGGAATGGACGGAGGTGTGGTCTTTGAGCGCCATAAAGCGTTAAACTGGCTCGTGGGAGCCGGGGAGAAGGCAGACTGGGACCATGTGCCGGTGGATACGTGAGGAGATAAAGCACAGTAACAAAACACATCATGGAGAGATCTATGGTGTGTTTTTTAATTGCATTTATAACTGTTCAGCAGGTCTGCGCACTTGCTGCGCTGACCGTAAGATAACATAAGCGGGAAGGCAAAAATCCCATCGGTGCAGCCGATCTGGAATGGATTTTTGCAAGTAACTATGAAGGTACTGAATAGTTACTTGCATTTTTTAACGTAGTGTAGTATAATTACGTCACTTTGAAAAAAGACAAATGTCCATGGCTCGCGGTCATGGAAGAATAAAAGAGAAGACTGACGGATGTCTGCAGTTACTAATGCGGCTATGCCGGGGATAGAGGAGATACGAACCATGGGAGAGAGAAATGTGATCAAGGCGGCGCTTCTCGGCGCTGGAACGGTTGGAAGCGGCGTGTATGCCCTCGCCGAGATGTTAAAGGATGAGATGTTCCAGAAGACCGGTGCCAGCCTGGAAATTAAGAAGGTTCTGGTGCGGAACACAAAGAAGGACCGCCCGGGGATCCCGAAGGAGATCATGACGGACAACTGGCAGGAGATCCTGGAAGATGAGGAGATCCAGCTTGTGATCGAGCTCATGGGCGGCGTGGAACCGGCGAGAACCTATATCGTGCAGGCCCTGGAAGCCGGAAAACAGGTGGTCACCGCCAACAAGGACGTGCTCGCGGAGCATGGACAGGAGATCCTGTCACTGGCGGAAAACAGCGGCTGCGATATCCAGTTTGAGGCGGCAGTCGCAGGCGCGATCCCGATCATCCGTCCCTTAAAGCAGAGCCTCGCGGGCAGCATGCTGACGGAGATCATGGGAATCGTTAACGGAACCACGAACTACATTCTGACAAAGATGTCGGAAGAGGGGATGGATTACAAGGAAGCGCTGGCAAAGGCCACAGAGCTTGGATATGCGGAGGCGGATCCGACGGCGGACGTGGAAGGCTACGACGCGGGACGAAAGATCGCGATCATGTCCTCCCTGGCGTTCAACTCCAAGGTGACCTTCAGCGATGTCTATATGGAAGGGATCACGAAGATCACCTCCGATGATATCCGCTACGCGAAGGAATTCGGCTATGTGATCAAGCTTCTCGGCGTTACAAAGCTGGTGGACGGAAAAATCGAGGTCAAGGTCCACCCGATGCTGATCCCGGAGCAGCATCCGCTTGCGACGGTCCGCGACTCCTTCAACGCGGTGTTTGTACACGGCGAGGCCTGCGATGACGCGATGTTCATGGGACGCGGTGCGGGAAAGATGCCGACGGCCAGCGCCGTTATGGGTGATATCATCATCGTCATGAGAAATATCGTTCACGACAACTGTGGCTGGAATGGCGGCGTGGCGTACAAGAATTATCCGGTGAAGCCGATCGAGGAGACGAGATCGAGATATTTCCTCCGTCTTCAGGTCGCGGATAAGCCGGGCGCCCTCGCAAATATTGCGGGCGTTCTCGGAAACAACGATGTCAGCATCGCCCAGGTCGTTCAGAAACGCGCGAGGGACGGTGTTGCAGAGCTTGTTGTGATCACGGATTCCGTTCTGGAGCGCCATTTCAACGACGCGCTGATGATCGTGAAGGGCATGTCCGTGCTTCGTGAGGTGTCCGGAATTATCAGGGTTTACGGGGATTAACAGCCGGTATTTGAAATAATGGAATTAGAAAGCATATCTGTCTGGTCAGGTGAAACTGACTGGGTGGATGTGCTTTTTTATTTTCCGAGAAATATCATAAAAATCCGGGGTGTTCATATATTGTATCAATTCCGGGAAAGGCGGACAGGCAGAACACGGGGAGAAAGGAGCGCAGGATGAATACGGAAACTTTTGAAAGACTGCTGAAACAGGCGGTTCCAGACGGGAAAACGATTCGGGAGATCAGAATCCGGACGGAAAAACCGGTGATGATACTGCTGGAAAGCGGGGAAAACCTCCTTTTTTCGGATGGGACCTGTGGAAAGACGGAAAGTTATGGAAAGAAAAAGATGGGGTCGCTGGAGATAAGAGAAGACCGGAGCGCAGTTCTTGCAGACCAGGAGCTGATCCGCGGGATTCTGGAGACCTGTTCCAGGCATTCGCTGTACGCCTACGAGCGGGAGATCAGCCAGGGATTCCTCACGATCAGCGGGGGACACCGTGTGGGAATCGCAGGGAAAGCGGTGGTGGAGGACGGACATGTGAGGACGGTCCGGGATCTCTCATCTTTAAATATCCGTGTTGCCCATGAGGTAAAGGGCTGCGCAAAAAACGTGCTGCCGTACCTGATGGATGGGGAAACATTTCTGGACACGCTTTTGATCTCCCCGCCGGGAGCAGGAAAGACAACACTTTTGAGGGACCTGATCCGGGAACTTTCATGCGGGGGAACATGGGGAGCGGGGAAGAATGTGTCCGTGGTGGACGAGCGTTCGGAGATCGCAGCGTGTTTTGGAGGAGTTGCCCAGTGTGACCTGGGGCCCAGGACCGACGTGATGGACGGGTGCCCTAAGTCTGAGGGAATGCTCATGATGCTGCGCTCCATGGCACCCCAGGTGCTGGCGGTGGACGAGGCAGGAGGGGAAGACGAGATCCTGGCGATGAAGTATGGGATGAACTGCGGGTGCAGGATCCTGGCGACGGTCCATGGTGCAGATGTTGGGGATATCATGAAGCGGCCGGCGTGGCGGGAACTGGCGGAAGCGAAGGTGTTTTCCCGGTATGTGGTTCTTTCCGGAGTTCCGGGACCGGGAACGATAGTGGGAATTTATGATGTGAATTTTCAGCGAATGAATAAAAGAAATTAAGGTTTAAACAAGACATAGATCGTGAGTGGACGGGGGATGAGACATGAAATATTTAGGACTCTTGTGCATGGCGGCAGCGGCGGTAGCTGGAGGTTTTCTGCTGGCGGGGGAGTGGGAGATGCGGGTAAAGATGCTTGGAATCTTCCGACAGATGGCGGTCTATCTGAAGGCGCGGATCCTGTACTCCAACGAGACGCTGCCGGAGGCGCTAAAGGAGATCGGCAGCCGGTTTTCAGACGGGAATTCCGGGATGGCGGCGGAGGCAGGACTCTTTTTTCTACGGGTGGAAAAGCGGATGGAGGAAGAAGCTGGGAAGCCGTTTGCCGAGATATGGAAGGAAGAGATGGAAAAATTCCCGGACGACCTTCCTTTAAGAAAACAGGATCTTGAAGCACTCCAGGCACTGGGGGAAAATCTCGGTTACGCGGACAAAAAGACCCAGGAGCGGACGATCCTGTTCTATCTGGAACAGGCGGATGACTCCCTGGCGTTCTTAAAGAAGGAGATGGAGAGCCGGACGAAGCTTTACCGGTCTCTCGGAATGGCGGCAGGACTTTTTATTCTGGTACTCTTTGCGTAAGGGGGGAGACTATGGGGGTAAATCTGATATTTAAGATCGCGGCGGTGGGGATCCTGGTGTCGGTGATGTGTCAGGTGTTGAAGCACAGCGGGCGCGAGGACCAGGCGTTTCTCACGAGTCTCGCAGGATTGATCCTGGTGCTGTTTTGGATCGTGCCGTATATCTATGATCTGTTTGAGACAATTAAAAATCTGTTTTCGCTGTGAAAGGAGGGAGAGTTATGGCGGTAGTTCAGGCGGCACTTCTGGGGCTTACGGCAGTTTTGCTTGCGGCGCAGTTAAAACCGCTGAAGCCAGAGTACGCGGTGTACCTGGTTCTGGCGGCATCCATCGGAGTCGGATTTCTTGGTCTGGCAAGACTGGGTGTGCTTTTGGACACCCTGCGGGAGATAGGAAACGGGATCAGGATCCGGCATGTGTATCTGGCGGCGTTATTCAAGATGGCGGGAATCACATATATCGCAGAGTTCACGTCGGGGATCTGCAAGGATGCCGGATACTCTGCGGTGGGGACCCAGGTGGAGATGGTTGGGAAGCTGGCGATCCTCGCGGTGAGCGCGCCGGTGGTGCTGTCGCTGGTGGAGACATTGAAGGTGTTTATGGAATGAGATGGAAGAGAAATGTATTTCTGATGCTGGGGCTTGTTATGGGGATATTCTGGGGAATCAGACAGAGTGAGGTTACAGCTTTTGCCGCAGAGCAGACCGGTTTCAGACAGAAAACGGGGCGGCAGGCTGGATTGTGGACAATTCCGATGCCAACAGCGGAAACAGTGGATTTCGGGCAGAGAGCGGAACCGCAGCAGGATGATGAGATAGCAGATATTGACGTTACAGAAATCCAGGAGTATTTAGACCAGATCGGCGGTGATGATACAGCGGGACTTACATTCCGGGACTTAATGGACATGATCCGGAAAGGTGATGCGGAGAACGTCTTCTTATATGGAAAGGACAGGATCGTCTCCGCACTGTTCTCGGAGATCCGGACAAACACCTCGTTTTTAGCGGAAATCCTGATCCTGTCCCTGTGCGGGGCGGCATGTTCCGGCTTTTTCGGAATTTTCGGTTCCAGCCAGCTGTCGGAGACGGGGGCCTACGTGATCTGTATCTGCGTGCAGACATTCCTGGCGGCGAGCTTTTTTGCCAGTATTCGCATCGCAGAGGAGACCACAGGGGATATCTTAGGGTTCATGAAGGTTCTGCTCCCGGCATATTTCCTTGCAGTGACTATGGCGGGTGGGGCGGTGACATCGGCATCGGTCTGCGGATTCACGCTGGGGGCCATTGGCGTGATCCAGGCGGTGGTTTCGGGATTCCTTTTGCCGATCATGAAGCTCTACATGGTGCTCTCCCTGGTGGGAAATCTGTTCCGGGAAGAAATGTTCTCGGTGATGACGGAGTTCCTGGGAAAAGTCGTGGGGTGGACCGTGAAGACCATGTTCGGTATCGTTGTGGGATTTCACCTGATCCAGGGGCTGGTTCTGCCCCAGGCGGATGCCATGAAAAACGCGGCGGTCGTGCGGACCATCGAGGCGGTTCCGGGAATCGGCGCAGGGGCCGGGGCGATGTCAAATCTTCTGATGGGATCGGCGGTTCTCATAAAGAACACGGCGGGTGCCGCGGCGGTGGCGGTCCTGATCTTTCTGGCGTCGGTACCTATGGTGAAGCTGGCGGTGCTCATGGCGCTCTACTATCTGGCAGCGGCTGTGATGCAGCCTGTATGTGATAAGCGGCTGGCTGCATGTATGGCGCAGAATGCCGTGGGGCATGGGATGTTACTCGAAATCGTCGGGTATTCGCTGGCGTTGTTTGCGGTGACCATCGCAGTGATCAGTTATTCTACGAATGCGGTGTACTATGCGGGATGAGTTATTGTCACACTGCATATTATCAAGGTGGCTGTGCAAAATGTGAACAGCAGCGGAGAAGTGGAGGAGCGGCATGAAAGCGATTGAAAACTGGGTAAAAGACATCGTTTTTTACATGATCTTCGTGACCATGGTCATGAATCTTCTGCCGGATCCGAAATACGAAAAGTACTTGCGGCTGTTTGCCGGGGCGGTTATGATCCTGCTGGCTTTTGGGCCGCTTGCACGGATCACGGGGATGGAGACAGCGATAGCGGGCATGTTTGAGAAGATCATCTTTGAGGACGATGTGCGGACGCTGAAGGAGGAACTTGGAGCCGTGGATGAGAGGCGGATCGCAGGATTTTATGAGCGGTACCGGGCGGCGGTGGAGTCTGATATCCGGACTATGGCAGAGAGTGATGGGCTGGAATGCGTGAGCGTATCGGCCCGGGTGGCGGATGCCGGGAATCTCAGCCATGTGAAGTTAGTGGTCCGGGGAGAGCAGAATCAGGCAGGAGCGGAGATCGCTTCGGTCAGAAGGAAGATAGGTGCTTATTATGGAGTGGAAGAACGGGACATTGAGGTCGATGTTGAAAGGGAATAAGGAGAAGGTGATTTTTCTATTCTGTTCCGGGCTGCTGCTGTTTGTGATCTCACTGCCGAATGGGAAGACAACGGATTCCGGATTGAGAACTGGAACGGTGGAGGTGATTGCGGATGTCAGCGGGGACGATGAGAGCACTGCGTTGGAAGATACCGGGGAGGAAGCTGCGGCGAAGGAGGAGAGTGGTTCTTACGAGGAGAAGTTGGAGCGGAGGATCCGGGAATTATTAAAGAGTGTGGATGGCGTCGGGGAGGCGGATGTGATGGTGGTGTTGAAATCTTCGGAGGAGAGGATCTGGCATGTGGATAAGAGCAGCACGTCCTCAGTGACGGAGGAGAGTGGGAGCAGCTCCGGGAGTTCACGGGTCATAAGGGAGGAGAACCAGTCGGAGAGCACGGTGCTTGACGGGAAGAGCCAGTCACCGGTGATGGAGAAGGAAGTGAAACCGGAGATCTCCGGTGTAGTCATCAGCGCGGACGGCGGCGGAAGTGCGGTGATCCGGGCGGAGATCTCGGAGGCGATGGAGGCGCTTTTAGGACTTCCGGCGAATAAGATCAAGGTGATGAAGCGGGCGGTGAAATAAAGGCAGTGGATTGCAGAGTATCGGCAAAAATGGGTTCTGTTTTTTACAGAGGAGAGAATTACAGCGGTATATTTCAAGCCTGGAATCATAGAATGGAAGTATGAAAGTATGGGAAAGAAGGAGTTTTGCGATGAAACGGATCTTCAGAAGAAATCAGATCATTATCACGACGCTGGCGGTCATGATCGCGGCAGCGGGATACCTGAATTACTCGTCGAAGAAGGAAGTGGCGGGGGCAGAGGTGTACGAGGCGGGGATGATGGATATTTCCGATTCGGACATTCTGGCGGAGAATCAGGCGAAGAATGGGGTGGATGATGGAAAGCTCAAGGAAATTGCGAGTCTTGACGGGGATGGAGAGGAACTTCTGCCCGATGGAAATGAGGTGGCGGCGATGCCTGAGAGTGCGGAATCTGCTGGTGCAGAAGTTTCCGGGCAGGAGACAGCGGCTGCGGGAATCGAGAATCCGGGCGAGGCGGTGCTCACCGGCGGAACAGGGATCTCCGAGTACATAGCTGGCGTCCAACTTGGCAGGGAGCAGATCCGGGCAAAGAATAAGGAAACTCTGATGCAGATCATCAACAGTGACCAGATCTCGGAGGAGGAGAAGCAGACGGCGATCCAGAACCTCATCGGGATGACGGAGATCTCGGAAAAGGAGAACGCGGCGGAGACGCTTTTAAAGGCAAAAGGCTTTGTGGACCCGGTGGTCAGCATCACGGACGGGAAGGTGGACGTCGTGGTGAACGCGGCATCGCTCTCGGATCAAGAGCGGGCGCAGATCGAGGATATCGTGAAGAGGAAGACGGAGATCGGGGCGGACGGGATCGTGATCACGCTGCTGGATGTGGATGAGTGATAAGGACGATGGTGCCGGAATATTGGCGTAAAGTGGTATGGTTCCCGGTATCTCTGGCGGCAGGCGCAAAGTGTGATAAAAAGAACTATGCAAAGAGAGGAGAAAATGGTATAATAACTGTATCTTTGATATACAGGAGGTAATTGTTGTGGCAGCGGAAACAGAGAGAAGCAGTCATAAGGTTTATGAAAAGGACAAAATTGGAGAAGTCCAGATTGCGGATGAAGTCGTGGCAATTATTGCCGGCCTGGCAGCAACTGAGGTTGACGGCGTGGATTCCATGGCGGGAAATATTACGAACGAGCTGGTTGGAAAGCTTGGAATGAAGAACCTTTCCAAAGGCGTTAAGGTGGAAGTTACGGAGGAGCATGTAAGCGTGAATATGGCTCTGAATCTGAAATATGGATATAGTATTCCGGACGTCTGCGAGAAGGTGCAGGAGAAGGTTAAGAACGCGATCGAGAACATGACGGGGCTTACGGTGCTTGATGTGAATATTAAGATTGCCGGGGTCAGCCTGGAAGAAAAGTAAAGATTGTGACTGCGTAAGGGCAGGATTCCCGGGAAACCTGGAGTCCTGCCCTTTTTGGCGAACTTATTTTATCTCGATTGTGTAGTTATAGCTGTAGGTATGGACGTAAAGTGTATTATCCTGGTATACGAGGAGATCAGGCTGTTTTTTTAGGGTCAGTCGGGAGAGAACCTCGCCGGTGTGGAGATCGAGCTGATAGAGGTAGTCGTCCTCGGAGGTGAAGCCGTATCCGCAGATGATCACATTGTTTTTTACGATAAAGTTCATGGAATTACAGGTCTGGTCAGCGCTTCTCCAGAGGAGTTTGTTATTTTCCAGATCATAGGCGAACATGAAACAGGTATCCGGCTGGGCGTAGCCGTTTGTCACGCTGGCTCCGTAGAAGATTCCGTCCCTCAGACAGGCATTATTTCCGTTGATGTACCATTTGTCGGTGGGATAGGTTAAGACATACAGGCAGTTTCCGGTACCGTTCTCAAAAATATAAAGCTCTTCGCCGGACCAGAGGTACTGGTAGTTGTCATCATAAAAGCTGTTCCAGTCGGTGCCGATCATTGGGAGGGATAATCCTTTCCTGTCGTACCATTCGTTTGCAAAATCGATACCGTTTTCTTCTTCGGATACGATTTTTAAATCAAAAGGAGCGGCGGCATCACCGGTGGGATGTGTCTCCCTGGCTGTGGACAGGTCGATGGTAATGTATTTTGTCTCAGAAGCCGTATTTTCGGTGTCAGTATTGGCAGCAGGGCTGGTTTCTGTTTTCATATCGGTTTCAGAGCTTTCTTCTGCCACTGTTTTCGTGTCAGATTCAGAGGTGCTTTCTGACTCTGTTTCCACTGCCGTTTTTAATTCGACTTCGGAAGTATGTACGGCTGTTTCTGTGGAGACTTCCTTCGAAATATTATTTTTATTGCCGCATCCGGTTAATAGCATGCACAGGATGATGAGCGGCAGGTATTTTACTTTGTTCATTGTATTATTTTCCTTTCTGAGGTAAGTTTGGAATTCTGAAGGGATCAGAAAGAGTATACCATACCACAAGGATAAAAGAAACATCTCTCACATAAGGACTTGTGAAAATATACATTTTCATGTATAATCGTAACTGTTCAGTAGGTCTGCGCACTTGCTGCGCTGACCGTAAGAAAACATAGGCTGGAAGGCAAAAATCCCATCAGCGAAGCTGATCTGGAATGGATTTTTGCACGTAACTATGAAGGTACTGAATAGTTACGTATAATCCTAAATTAGGAGTACTCTGTTCTGCACTCACATCTGCAGAAGCTGCAAAAGGCAGCTTTTTCGGAAGCATGGCTGCAAAAGAGCAGTTCAGAGATTGATAATCAGAGCAGCACGGACTGACGGAAAAGCCCGTCGGCCCGTTCAGATAAACGGAGGTAGAAAAGTGACCAGAAGGGAAGCCAGAGAACATTGTTTTAAAATGCTGTTCTGCCAGGATTTTTACCCGGCAGAGGAGAAGGAAGAGCAGTTAGAGAGATATTTTGAAGCGCCGAAGGAGGATGTGACCGGCGAAGACGGAAAAGATGAGATTCTTCATGATCCGTTTGAGAAAGAAGAGGACCGCGCATATCTCGAAAAACGCGTCGAGAAGATCATGGAACTGATCCCGGAGATCGATGAAAAGATCAACGAGATCGCGGAAGGCTGGAGAACAAGACGTATGGGTAAAGTTGAGCTTACGATTTTACGTCTTGCAGTGTTCGAGATGAAATATGATGAGGAGATCCCGGAGAAGGTTGCCATCAACGAAGCGGTTGAACTCGCAAAGAAATTCGGCGGAGATGAAGCTCCGGCATTTGTAAACGGTATCCTTGCAAAACTGATCCAGAAAGGCAATTAAACGATGGCAGGTGTTTACTCTGTTGCACAGGTAAATTCATACATCAAAAATATGTTTGCACAGGACTTCCTTCTTCGCCGCCTGTCGGTGAAGGGGGAAGTTTCCAACTGTAAGTATCACAGTTCCGGACATATCTATTTCACGCTGAAAGACGGCGGCGGAACACTTCAGGCTGTCATGTTTGCAAGCCAGCGCCGCGGCCTCAACTTTAAGCTTGCCGAGGGACAGCAGGTTGTTGTAAAAGGAACTGTGGATGTCTACGAGCGGGACGGAAAATACCAGCTCTACGCGTCAGAAATCGAACTTTCCGGGCGCGGAGACCTGTATCTGAGATTTGAAAAACTCTTAAAAGAGCTGGAAGAGATGGGGATGTTTGACCCGCAGTATAAGCGGCCGATCCCGCGGTTCGCAAAGACCGTGGGAATCGTCACAGCGCCCACGGGAGCTGCGATCCGGGATATCATGAATATCTCCCACAGACGGAATCCATATGTCCAGCTGATCCTCTACCCGGCCCTGGTTCAGGGAGACGGCGCAAAGGACAGCATCGTAAAAGGAATCCGGACGCTTGATGCGATGGGACTGGATGTCCTGATTGTCGGGCGCGGCGGCGGTTCGATCGAAGACCTTTGGGCCTTCAACGAGGAGGAAGTCGCCAGAGCGATCTTCGCATGCAATACGCCGGTGATCTCCGCAGTCGGTCACGAGACCGATGTGACGATCGCGGATTACGCGGCAGATCTTCGGGCACCGACTCCGTCAGCGGCGGCAGAGCTTGCGGTATTTGATTATTTCCAGTTCCGGATGGATCTGAATGCGAGAAAACAGCGCCTGATGAAGGAGATGGGTACAAGTCTTGAGCGGGCTAAAAGCAGGTTAAAGCATGATGAGCTGACATTGCGGTTTTATGACCCGAAGAGCCAGCTGAATGAGAAGAAAAAACGGCTGGCGGACGCGGAAGATACACTTTTACGTCTGATCGCAGAGCGGCAGCAGGAGACGAGACGTGATCTGCAGAATGCGGAGACACTGCTCAGAAGATCCATGGCGGACCGGCTTGCGGCTGATAAGAGAAATCTTGCGGTGAAGAGTGAACGTCTGTGGGGACTGTCCCCGTTAAAGAAGATCAGCGGCGGATTCGGATTTATCACGGACGGGGATGGCAAACGTCTGGAGACTGTGGAACAGGCGGAAGCCGGAAAACGGATCACGGTCCGGGTGAAGGACGGTCGAATCGGGGCTGTTGTAGATCATGTTGAGAAGTATCGGTAGGAATCCACCACAGAATATTATCTATCGCACCAATTTTCACGAATAATTAAACAATAATTCAAGTAGGAAAATAGAACGATACGGCAGGATATGCTGCCACAGTGAGGAATCATATGGATGACGAGACAAGAAAACAGATGAATGTCGAGGAGACATTTGCGGCTCTCGACCGGATCATCGGAAAGCTGGAAAAGGGAGACGGATCTCTGGAGGACGCTTTCGCTGATTATGAAGAGGGCATGAAGCTTGTAAAGAGCTGTAACGAAAAAATTGAGACGATTGAAAAAAAGATCCTTGTTTTGAGTGGAGATCAAACGGAGGAAAAGGAAAATGGCGGACAATTTTAAGGAAAGGTTCAGTCAGGCGGTCAAGGAGACTGAGACAGTCGTATATTCATATTTGCCGGAGGAGACCGGACACCAGAAGACGATCTTTGAGGCAATGAATTACAGTGTAAAAGCAGGTGGAAAGCGCTTAAGACCGCTTCTCATGCGGGAAGTGTACCGTCTGTTCGGCGGAAACGGTCCGGAGATCGAGCCGTTCATGGCGGCCATGGAGATGATCCACACCTCGTCCCTGATCCATGACGATCTGCCGTGCATGGATAACGACGAATACCGCCGCGGAAAACTCACCACCTGGAAAGCCTACGGCTATGACATGGCAGTACTGGCGGGTGACGCGCTGATGATCTACGCGTTCGAGACTGCGTCAAAGGCCTTTTCCATGGGCGCTGATCCGGCAAAAGTCGGCCGCGCCATCGGGATCCTCGCAGAAAAGACCGGAATCTATGGCATGATCGGCGGACAGACCGTCGATGTGGAGCTCACCGGAAAGGCGGTTCCGAGAGAAAAACTTGATTTCATCTACCGGTTAAAGACTGGTGCTCTCCTCGAGGCCTCCATGATGATCGGTGCAGTCCTTGCGGGCGCGACCGTGGAAGAGATCAAAGAGGTGGAAACGATGGCCTCCGAGGTCGGTCTCGCGTTCCAGATTCAGGACGATATCCTCGATGTGACGAGCACTCAGGAAGAGCTTGGAAAGCCGGTTCTGAGCGATGAAAAGAACGAAAAGACCACTTATGTGACCTTAGAAGGCCTTGAAAAGGCAAAACGGGATGTAAAGGAAATTTCTGACCGGGCAGCAGGAAGACTTGCGGGGCTGCCGGGAAAAAATGAATTTCTGTACAATATTATTGAAATGCTCGTGAATAGGAGAAACTAATCACTATATAAAATATGTAAGGGAGTAGTCTGGAAACATGCTGCTTGATCATATAAAACAGTCTTCGGACATCAAAAAACTGAAAGAAGACCAGTATCCAGAGCTTGCGCGGGAGATCCGCCAGTTCCTGATCGAAAAAATAAGTAAAACAGGCGGCCATCTCGCTTCAAACCTTGGGGTTGTGGAACTTACGATGGCCCTGCATCTGGCGTTTGACCTTCCGAAGGATAAAATCGTCTGGGACGTGGGCCATCAGGCCTACACCCACAAGCTTTTAAGCGGAAGAAAAGCCGGTTTTGATGACCTGCGCCAGTTTGGCGGAATGAGCGGATTCCCGAAGAGAAAGGAAAGCCCTTATGATGCCTTCGACACAGGACACAGCTCCACCTCCATCTCTGCGGGTCTTGGACTTGCCCAGGCGAGAGAGATCACAGGGGAAGATTATTCGGTGATTTCGGTCATCGGAGACGGTGCCCTGACCGGCGGAATGGCATATGAGGCATTGAACAACGCGGCCCAGATCAGAAAAAATTTTATTATTGTTCTGAATGACAATGAGATGTCCATTTCCAGGAACGTGGGCGGAATGTCGAAATATCTCAGCAGTGTCCGCACAAAAGAAGGATATGCGGAGCTAAAGCTCCGAGTGGAACGGACACTTTCCGCGATCCCTGTGATCGGAAGACCGCTGGCATACGGTCTGTACCAGTTAAAGAACGGGATCAAACAGTTCCTTGTTCCGGGAATGTTATTTGAGGACATGGGGATCACGTATCTGGGGCCTGTGGACGGCCATAACGTTCAGGAAATGATCCGTGTATTTAAGGAAGCGAAGCGCGTCCAGCATGCGGTCTTAGTCCATGTTATCACGAAAAAGGGAAAAGGCTACAAGCCGGCGGAAGAAAATCCGGCGAGATTCCACGGTGTGGAACCATTCGATATCAAGACCGGAAATCCTTTAAAGAAAAAGGAGTTTCCGAGCTACACGGATGTATTCTCAGAGAAGATCTGCGAACTTGCCGGAAAGAATAAAAGAATCGTGGCTCTGACAGCAGCCATGCCGGACGGAACAGGACTCACGAAGTTTGCGAAGGAATTCCCAAAACGGTTCTTTGATGTGGGAATCGCGGAGGCCCATGAGGTGACATCGGCGGCAGGCATGGCGGCAGCGGGACTGAAGCCTGTAGTTGCGGTATATTCTTCTTTTTTACAGCGTGGCTATGACCAGGTGCTTCACGATGTCTGTATTCAGGATCTTCCGGTCCTGTTTGCCATCGACCGGGCCGGTCTTGTGGGAAGCGACGGGGAGACGCATCAGGGAATTTTTGATATTTCCTTCTTAAGTCTTGTGCCAGGAATGAACATCATGGCACCGAAAAACTGCTGGGAGCTTCAGGACATGCTGGAGTTCGGCGTGAATTTTGATGCGCCCCTTGCCATCCGTTATCCGAGAGGACAGGCGTACCGCGGACTGGAAGAATTCCGCGCTCCTGTCGAATATGGAAAGGCGGAGATGCTCTACGAGGAGTCAGAGATCGCACTTTTTGCCCTCGGCAGCATGGTGAGCACCGGCGAACACGTCCGGGAAAAATTAAAGGAAAAAGGACAGCCCTGTACCTTAGTGAACGCGAGATTTGTAAAGCCGCTCGATACGGATATGATCGATCGTCTCTGCAAGACGCATAAACTGATCGTCACCATGGAAGAGAATGTTCTCCGCGGCGGCATGGGCATGTATGTCACAAAATATATCCATGAAAAACACCCGGAGATCCGCGTGATCCAGATCGCGCTTCCGGATGCCTATGTAGAACACGGAAACGTTTCTGTGCTCAGGGAGATGCTTGGAATCAACAGCGATTCTGTGATCAGACGCATTGAGACGGAATTTTTAAACGAGAAGAGATAAGGAGCAAAGCCAATGAAAGAACGGTTGGATGTTCTGCTGGTAAAGAGAAATCTGGCGGAGTCCAGAGAGAAGGCGAAGGCGGTCATCATGTCCGGCATCGTCTATGTGGATGGACAGAAGGAAGACAAGGCGGGATCCATGTTCGACGAGACAGCGAACGTGGAGGTGCGCGGAACCACATTAAAATATGTGAGCCGCGGCGGACTGAAACTGGAGAAGGCCATGACACATTTCGGCGTGACATTAGAGGGAAAGATCTGTATGGACGTTGGAGCGTCCACGGGCGGATTTACGGACTGCATGCTTCAGAACGGGGCAGTGAAGGTTTATTCTGTGGATGTGGGGCATGGACAGCTGGCGTGGAAGCTCAGAAATGATGAGCGCGTGGTCTGCATGGAAAAGACAAATATCCGTTATGTGACTCCGGAGGAGATCCCGGACAGGATCCAGTTTGTATCCATTGACGTCTCCTTTATTTCTTTGACGAAGGTCCTGGGGCCGGTGAAGGCGCTCATGGAGCCGGACGGAGAGGTCGTATGCTTAATTAAGCCGCAGTTTGAGGCAGGGCGTGAGAAGGTCGGAAAGAAGGGCGTTGTCCGCGAAAAATCTGTCCATCTTGAGGTCATTGAGATGGTCGCCTCCTTTGCGGGCAGCATCGGTTTTGAGGCCCTCCATCTGGAATTCTCCCCGATCAAGGGGCCGGAGGGAAATATCGAATATCTGCTCCATTTAAGAAACTGCACGGATGGAAGTACATTTGCGAACGACACCATCGGCGCTTCCGAGATCGTTGAAAAGGCACACGAGACACTGGATAAATAAGGCATAACAGGCATAATTTTATGAAGAAATTTTACATCGTTGCAAATCCTGACAAAGAGAATACGAAGAATATGCAGGCGGCTATTGAAAAGTACCTGAAAGCTCACGACGCGGGAGTTTCCGTGGGGAAAAGCGTGTCCGGACATGGAAATCCGTACACGGATCCGGAGGAGGTACCTGCGGATACCGAATGTGTCATCACGCTGGGCGGGGACGGAACCCTGATCCAGGCGGCAAGGGATCTTGCAGGGAGAAAACTTCCGATGATCGGTATCAATCTCGGCGGTCTCGGCTATCTTACCCAGACCGGCCGGGAAGGCGATGTAAAGGAGCTTCTGGATGCGCTTTTGGAGGACTGCTATGAACTTCAGGAACGCATGATGTTGAAGGGCTGTGTTTACCGGAACGCAAGGCCGGTGAAAGAGAGTATTGCGCTCAATGATATCGTCCTGACAAGGGACGGAGATCCACGGGTATTAAAGCTAAAGCTTTACGTGGACGGACAGTTCCTAAATGAATTCAGCGCTGACGGTATGATCGTTGCGACTCCTACGGGATCCACAGCGTACAATCTGTCGGCGGGGGGACCGATTGCCCAGCCGGACGGACAGCTGATGATCCTTACACCGATCTGCCCGCATACGCTGACGTCGAGAACGATCGTTTTCGGAGCGGATAGCCGGATCAGGATCGAGATCCCGGCAACAAACCGGGGCAGTCAGGTGGCGGCTTTTGACGGCGACACGTTAGTGCGGCTGGAAAATGGGGATTATATTGAGATCACAAAGGCAGAGACGGTGACAAGAGTTGTGAAGCTTGATCACCGGTCATTCCTTGATATTTTAAAGATGAAGATGTACGACGCGTGAATTTACAGCGGAATAGCGCTGCAGGACACGCAGGGCGGTGTGCGGATCACTTCAAAAGAAGTGAACTGGACACTGATACAGGACGAGATCAGAAAGGGGCAGCAGACATGAAGGTTGACAGACACAGTAAGATCGTGGAGCTGATTGGAAAATATCAGATCGAGACGCAGGAGGAGCTTGCGGAGTATCTGAAAAAGGCCGGATATCATGTGACACAGGCGACAGTATCGAGGGATATCCGTGAACTGAAGCTCACGAAAGCTCCTGGAAAAAATGGCCGCCAGTGCTATGCGGTCATGCAGCATCAGAAAGATTTTGGCGAGAAATATATCCGTATTTTCAGAGATTGCTATGTGTCCATGGACATGGCACAGAATATTCTTGTGATCAAGACGGTTTCCGGTATGGCGATGGCAGTCGCTGAGGCACTGGATGTGATCGGTTTTCATGAGATCGTCGGATGTGTGGCTGGAGACAATACGATCATGTGCGCGGTGCGGACCGTGGATGACACGATCATTCTGATGGATAAGCTGAAGAAGATCATTGAAGGAAAGTAACTGTTCAGTAGGTCTGCGCATTTACTGCGCTGACCGTAAGAAAACTTAGAATAGAAGGCAAAAATCCTATCGGCACAGCCGATTTGGAATGGATTTTTGCGCGTAACTGTTTACTGAACAGTTACGGAGGAAAATAGGCTTTGGACTTTTTTGTTTAAGGCAGAATATTGCAGAAATATTGAGCCCTGCGGAGCAGAAACGGGATAATTACCTGGTTTTGCTTTGCAGGGATTTTTTAGGAAACAGAACGGAAAAAAGAGAACAACTGTTCGAAAAACACTGGACAATCGAACGTATGTGTGCTATACTCGTTTTACCAAATCGAACAAATGTTTTATTTTCATAGAGGGAAAGCGAGGGAACAGGATGCTTGTTGGTTTACATGTTAAAAATCTTGCTCTGATTGAGCAGGCTGACGTGGAGTTTGGAAACGGTTTAAATATCCTGACCGGTGAGACCGGAGCCGGAAAGTCGATTATCATTGGCTCTGTTGCCCTGGCGCTGGGCGCGAAAGCGTCAAGGGATATGATCAGATGTGGGGAAGAGTATGCGTATATTGAGCTTATTTTTTCGATTGATGACGAGAAAAAACGGGAAGAATTAAAGAAAATGGATGTGTATCCGGATGAAGATGGTCTTTTAATCATCTCAAAAAAGATCACCCAGACGAGAAGTATCAGCCGGATCAATGACGAGACAGTGACGACGGCGCGCTTAAAAGCCGTGACCGGAAAGCTTCTCGATATCCATGGACAGCATGAACACCAGTCATTGCTTCATAAACAGAAGCATCTGGAGATCCTTGATGAATATTCCTGGAGAGAGACGGGAAGCTTAAAAAGAAATGTGGCAGAGAGTTACCGGAGATATCTGGAATTAAAGGGAAAGCTTGACGGATTCTCTTTGGATGAGGAAAGCCGGAAGCGGGAACTTGATTTCGTGAGATTCGAGATCGATGAGATTGAGGATTCTGCATTAAAACCGGGCGAAGAGGAAGAACTTGCGGCGAAATTCCGTAAATTTTCCCATAGTCAAAAAATTATGGAAAGCTTACAGGGAGCTTATCAGGCGGTAGATGGGGACGCGATCGGGCGTGCGTACCGTGAGATGGAAAGTGTGGCATCCTACGATGAAAGACTGTCCGGGATCGCTGCGGGGCTTTCTGACGCGGAAAGTATTTTATCGGATATCTGCAGGTCGATCTCAGACTATATGGATGAGATGGAGTTTTCAGGGGAAGATTTTAAAAAGACGGAAGAACGTCTGGATCTTGTCCGTGGAATTATGGCAAAATACGGAAACAGCGAGGAAGCTGTCTTAAAGAGTCTGGAAGAAAAGAAAAAACGACTTGAGGAACTGGAAAACTATGAGGAACTGGCGTTTGCCGCAAAAGCCGAGTTTGAGGAGCAGAAGCGGGTTCTGGGACTTCTCTGCGGACGGCTCTCGAAGGAGAGAGAAAAAGCAGCAAAGATTCTGGAGAACCGGATCACGGAGGAGCTTGAGGACCTGAACTTCCTTCATGTGGAATTTCGGGTAGATGTACACCGGACCGATCACTTTACGGCAGCCGGCTCCGACGAGGTGGAATTTTTGATCTCCACAAATCCGGGAAGTATTCCACCAAGGCCGCTGGGGGAAGTTGCTTCCGGCGGTGAACTTTCAAGAATTATGCTGGCGATCAAGACGGTCCTTGCGGACACGGACGATATTCCAACTCTGATCTTCGATGAGATCGATACCGGTATCAGTGGACGGACTGCCCAGAAGGTATCGGAGCGCCTGTCCTATATCGGAAAAAAGCACCAGGTACTCTGTATTACCCACCTTCCGCAGATCGCGGCAATGGCGGATACGCACTTTGAAATAAAAAAATCTGTGGAGAATGGTGTGACTGCGACGAAAATCAGAAAACTAACAGAGAAGGATGAGGTGGATGAACTCGCAAGACTCTTAGGCGGAGCTGAGATTACGGAAAAAGTACGGGAAAATGCCGAGGAGATGAAACGTCTGGCAGAGGAGACGAAGAATCACAGAGCTGTACTTCAAACAGCGGGATGAATCGGCAGAATGAGAAAAAACTGACAGGGTGAAAATAAGAAAGCATCACATAATAGGAGAGGAGCAAAAAAGCTGCCTCTCCTTTTTTTATAACGGTTTCTGTGACGGATGGGAATGACTGTCTGATAAAGTGGAAACGATAAAAGGGAAGCGGCAGCTTCGGAAAACTGCAGTGCAGGCGCGACAGCGGCGTTGCAGATAAAGAATGAATAAAGGAGGAGCTGCCATGATGAAAAAAGAATCGTTTCGACGGATCCTGATCCGGATATTCTGGATTTCTCTCGTCTTTACAATCGGATTTTCCTGGGTCTATATCCGGTATGCAGTGCCGGATCGGCTGAATCTGGTGGTCAATGAGGAAGAAGTCTTTCATTTCGCTCTTCCTCCCGGAGTGACCTTTGAGAGTGACAGCGAGGAGGTTGTCTTGAAGAATGCTTCAGAAATCCCGCAAGGAATGATCCGGATCGAACGCCCGGATGCAGTCTCTATGTATGGGAAAAATGAGGGAAGCTACCGGGTTGGAATGAAGTTCCTGGGACTTATCCGGATGAAAGACATTCAGGTGGAGGTAGTGGATGGATCTTATGCGATCCCCTGTGGAACGCCGGTGGGAATCTATTTAAAATCAAAGGGCGTTATGGTGATTGGGACGGGGCAGGTCACAAATGATACGGGAAACGTTGTGGAACCTGCTTATGGGCTTTTAAAGTCCGGAGACTATATCCAGACGGTGGACGGAGAAGATCTGGAAGATAAAAATGATCTGGTGGACGCGGTGAGCGCGTCAGACGGAAAGACGCTGGCGCTCGGAATCCGGCGTGATGGTCGCAGGATTGAGGTCGATATGACACCGGTTCTTGCGGAAGACGGAAGCTATAAGCTTGGTGCCTGGGTCAGGGATGATACTCAGGGAATCGGAACCATGACTTATGTGGATATGAACGGAAATTTTGGTGCTCTTGGGCATGGAATCAGTGACAGTGATACCGGGGAACTGGTGGATATTGAAGGTGGGGAACTCTACGAGACCCAGATCCTCGGGATCGAAAAAGGCCAGACCGGAAAGCCGGGAGTCATGTCAGGAGTGATCTATTACGGAAAAGGAACAAAACTGGGGGAAGTGAAGGAGAATACGGCAGAGGGAATCTACGGAACCGTAAACCAGCATTTTCTGGATTCAATAAAAACCGATGCGATTCCCGTCGGCTTCCGACAGGATACTCACAAGGGAACTGCGTACATCCGAAGCAATGTGTCCGGGGAAGTAAAAGATTATGAGATCGAAATTCAGAAGGTGGATTACGGCAGCATTCAGAAAAATAAAGGCCTGGTTCTCCGTGTTGTGGATGAGGAACTTTTAAATTTGACAAGCGGCATTGTTCAAGGTATGAGCGGTTCACCAATTATCCAGGACGGAAAACTTATCGGGGCTGTGACCCATGTGTTTATCAACGATCCGACGAGGGGGTATGGGATCTTTGCGGAGAATATGATCTCGCATTGAGCGGGTACAATTTATGGTAAAGGTATTTAGAGCTTATAGGGGTTTAACAGAAAGTGAGCAGAGGGGAGCTGGACACAGGGGGGTATTGTTGTGAAGGAGCTCATATCCGTGTGAACAGTCATTTATGCCAGCGTTTGCAGGAACGTGCGTAACAGGTTCGCCGGGATCTGCCCTGGCGCAGATGCCTTTCCTGCGGTTCCGAAGGTCACGCAGGAGCCGACGAGCTGACCGCAGATACGGCTGATGACGCCGGTGGGGCTCATGGACATGGTGATCACCGGGGTATCACTGTGCTCCTCCTTCATGGTCAACGTTGCGTCAAGCAGAGTCAGGACATCCCGCTCACACTGCGGCATCACCGCGAATTTCACGATATCAGCGCCCAGGGACTGCATCAGGCAGAGATTGCTTATGATGATGTTCTTATCCGGCGTTGCGGTAAAGTCGTGGCGGGAAGCGACGACTTTCACACCGACCCGGTGGGCTGCCGCAATGATCGTTTTCATCGTCTCTTCCCCACGGGAGAGTTCCACGTCAACGAGGTCGATGAGACCGCTGTCGATCACGGCAAGGATCGTCTTCGTGTAGGTCTCCGTATCGATCTCCATCATTCCGCCTTCCACTCTGGTACGGATCGTGAAGAGCACCGGAATATTTCCTAAAGCATTCCGGAATAAGGTCATTGCCTTGGTCCGGACTTCGGGATCTTCCATACCGGTGTAGAAGTCCGCGCGCCATTCGATCAGGTCGAACGGAGTATTCCGGATCAGATTGACAGATTTTTTCAGGTCATCGAGATTTGTATCCGTAACCGGAATGCAGATCTTCGGCATTCCGTCTCCCAATTTTACATTTCTTACTTTTACAATTGCTCCCATAAGCGGTTACTCCCCTGTTTCTATATGATTGATGTAATATCCGGTCATGCGTTATATAACGCACATCTCGCAGAAAGAATGCCGGTGCTTTGTATTCCAAATCGGCAAAGCCTGCGAGGCGTGATCCGCTATGTCCATAGTATAAAGACAGGAGAGAGAAAAGTCAACACTTACGCGCGTTAAAGTTTAAAAATTTAAAGCAATATATTAACGGGAACGATCAATTCCTGCCGATCAAGCGAACTCATCGATCAGTCGCAAAGGTGTGCAAAGAATTGTTAAAATAATATCATATAGATTCACAGGAAAACTGTCTTATTCCTGCATTTCACACATCAATTTTTACCATTCATACACGATTTTGTGCAGTTTGCACGAACCCCATTGTATCAGAGCTACGTTTACGTTAAAATTTAGACATGAAATGTGAAATATTTATAAAGAATATGAAGCATTTGAAAAGTGGGTATGTAATGATCCGGGTGGGACCGGACAATTACGGGTAAACAAAAAGAAGGAGAGGTAAACAGTATGAGATTAGTGAAAAGAATCACAGCAGCAGCTATGGCACTCACAATGACAGCAGCTCTTGCAGGATGCGGCAGCAGTTCCGGCAGTACATCTACAACAGCAGCAGCTGACACAACAGCGGCAGCCGTAACTGAGAAAGCGGCGGATGGTTCCAGCGCAGAGGCGGGCAGCACATCCGTGAGCATTGACAGGGCGAAAGAGTTTGTCACAGTCGCAACCGGTCCTACGAGTGGTATCTACTACCCGATCGGCGGCGCATTTGCAACCGCATTAGGAAATGCAGGATATAAGACATCCGCACAGGCAACCGGCGCTTCCGTTGAGAACATCAACCTGATCTTAAACGGTGAGGCAGAGCTTGCAATCGCAATGCAGGACTCCGTCGTACAGGCGTATGAGGGCTTTGGTGCGTTTGAGAAGGCAGAGCCGGATCTGAGAGCCATGATGAGACTCTGGCCGAACTACGTACAGCTTGTAACCGTGGCAAGCACAGGCATCAAGAGCGTTGAGGACTTAAAGGGCAAGAGAGTCGGTATCGGTGCTCCGAACTCCGGTGTTGAGTTAAATGCGAGAATGATCTATGAAGCATACGGCATGACATATGAGGACAGTGATGTTGACTACTTATCCTACGGCGAAGCAATCGACCAGATGAAGAACGGCCAGTGCGACGCGGCATTCGTTACCTCCGGTCTTCCGAACGCAACCGTCAGCGAGCTGGCATTCAGCTACGATATGGTGATCGTTCCGATCGACGGCGAAGGCAGAGATAACCTGATCGAGAAGTATCCGTTCTTCTCCGCAAGCACGATCCCGGCCAATACATACAACAACAAAGAGGACGTGGAGAGCGTATTCGTTTACAATATCATGCTTGTAAATAAGGACGTATCCGATGACATGGTCTACGATATGCTTGACTGCATCTTCTCCGACGATGGAATCGCTACCATCAAGGCATCCCACAACACAGCAGATAAGAACATCGATGTTTCCTTCGGTGTTGACGATGTAAAGATCCCGCTTCATGACGGTGCTGCGAAGTGGTGGCAGGATCACGGTTATGAGACTCCTGAGAACTAAATTAAAAATCCTGATTCCGGTTCTTCTGGTAATCACAGCAATCTCTGCTGCCGTATTTATGCGGCAGCAGAAAAAAATTCTGGTGATCGAAGAGCTTGAGACCGGAAAGATTTACCGGGAGATCCCGGTAAAGACCGGTGACGAGCTTTCCTTCCAGTGGGAACATTCCTTTGAGCATATTCCATGGTACGAGTATTACGAGATACAGAAAGACGGAAGCTTCATTCTCCACACCATCGCGGTCGCGGGCTTCGGTGCCGGAATTCCAGCAGAGATGGACTGCAAATACCGCTACGAAGACGGACTCGTCTACATGGATGAGATCGAAAGCGTCTTTCCACAGTTCAACTGGATCAATTCCCAGACAGCCCTGAAGAACATCAAGGTGAATGGCGAGCTCCTGATTCAGGGCTCTGACATGCCGCATCACGTAAAAATGGTGCTGAGGATCCGGAATGGTTTCGAAAAATAAGAAAAGAAAACTGCTGAAGCAACATCGACAACAGCTCTGACAACGAAGGGAAGGGAAATCTGTATGAGCGAAAAAGAGAAAAACATCATCCCCAGTACAGCGGAAGCAGAGATGAGCGAGGAAGAAAAACAGAAACTCCTCGAGCAGTTTGATAAAGAGAGCAAGACGAGAAAGTTCGGATCCCCGGTATTAAAGAAAGCTTACCGGGTATTCGCGATCATCGTTACCTTATATCATCTGGTTTTCGCATCCGGCCTTTACATGCCGGAAACATTAAAGCATCGTTCCATCCATGTCGGCATGATCCTGATCCTTGCCTTCATGCTTTATCCGGCCACGAAAAAAGCGAGCCGCAAAGTGATCGCGTGGTATGACTATGTATTTATCGCATTGTCAGCCGCAGTTCCGATCTATATGTGCGTAGATTATGTAAACATCATCAACCGTGCCGGAAAGCCGGACATGATGGATGTCGTGATCGGTACACTCTTAACACTGGTCGTTCTGGAGGCAACGAGACGTGTCTGCGGCATGGCTCTCCCGATCATCTCCATTATCTTTATGATCTACAGCTTAATGGGGACAAAGCAGGGACTCATCCCGATCGATGTCCCGGGCATTTTCCTCCACAGAGGATACACATGGCAGAAGTTAATGAGCCACTTCTTCTCGAACACGGAAGGTATTTACGGATCGTCAGTCAATGTTGCGTCCACCTACATCTTCCTCTTCATCGCCTTCGGTGAAGTCATGAACAAGTGTGGCATGGGTCAGTTCTTCAACGACTTCGCAAACGCCATCGCGGGCGGCACAAAGGGCGGCCCGGCAAAGGTAGCAGTCGTTGCTTCCGGACTTCTCGGAATGATCAACGGTGCGGCCGTAGCCGTCGTTGTTACGACCGGTTCCTTCACGATCCCGCTTATGAAAAAATCCGGCTATGACGACGAGTTCGCAGGCGCCGTTGTTGCGACCGGTTCTGTCGGCGGACAGCTGATGCCGCCGGTTATGGGTGCTGCCGCATTTATCATGGCAGATACCCTCGGCATGAAGTACAACGAACTTCTTTTATCCGCGATCATCCCGGCAGTCATCTACTACATGGGCATCCTGTTCCAGATCCAGATGAGGGCTGAGAAGATGGGAATGCAGGGAACCCCGAAGGATCAGCTTCCGAAGATGTCCCAGGTCATGAAGGAGTATGGTCATCTGGCACTTCCGATCATCTTCCTCGTTTACATGCTGTTCTTCTCCGGAAAGACGGTTATCATGGCTGCGTTCTATACGATCGTATTCACGATCATTGTGGCACAGTGCAGAAAGAATACGAGAATGACCTTCCAGGATATTCTTGATGCGATGGTAGCGAGCGCGAAGTCTACCGTATCCGTAGCGATCGCCTGCGCCTGCGTTGGTATTATCGTTGGTTCCTGCTCGATCACAGGTTTCGCCCTGAATATGGCAAATACCATCATCAGCATCGGAGGAAAGAGCCTGATGTTCACATTGGTATTCACAATGATCACCTGCATGATCTTAGGTATGGGTCTTCCGAGTATCCCGTCCTATATCATTACATCCACGATCGCAGCTCCGGCTCTGGTACAGCTTGGTATCCCGGCCCTGGTTGCCCACATGTTCTGTTTCTACTTCGCAATGTTCGCAAACCTGACACCGCCGGTTGCCCTTGCAGCTTTTGCGGCAGCAGGTATCGCAGGCGGAAGTCCGATGAAGACAGGATGGGCATCCGTAAAGCTTGCGCTTGCAGGATTCATTCTTCCGTACATGTTTGTATACAATACAGACCTTCTGCTGCTTGATACTCCGCTTGCAAAAGCGATTCAGGTTGCAGTAACTGCTGCAGTTGGTGTATTCTTAATCAGTACAGCAGTCGAAGGCTTCCTGTTCACAAAGGTCAACATCGTATTGAGAATTGCCAGCCTCATTGGCGCTTATCTCCTGATCGACAGCGGTCTTGTGACAGATATCGCAGGTATCGTGATCTGCGCAGTTGTATTCGTATTCCAGAAAGCAGCTGCAAAGAAGAGTGCACCGGCGGCAGCGTAGACCTTCATAGATAACCAGTGAATGCACAGGGACTGCTGCAGAAAATTTACTGCGGCGGTCCCTGTTTTTCTATATGTGTCTGTTAGAACACACCGGGTCAGGCGTCGGACAGTTGTGATCCATGCTACGCGCAGACATTCCGAAATGGAGGTTTTGCGCAGATTGCAATAACAACTGCGGACAGATATAGAAAAACAGGGATCGTCAGAGACAGGAGGAAACAACATGCTGCTTGATGTTATTTACAGTATCTGCTTTAACATCTGCCTATTGGTAGTGCTCGCCTTCATGATGACGAAGATGGACTTTGTCCAGAGACTTCTATTAAATGAAGAGGGCGGAAGTGAGGAAGGAAGAGGAGAGAGCGTCTGGCAAAGGCTCTGGGAAAAGGTGCTTCTCGGTGTAATCTTCGGCGTCTTCTGCATCATCTCTGATTACATTGGGATTCAGGTGACAGGGGCGCTGCCGAATGCCCGGGTGATCGGTGTCCTGTCCGCCGGATTTCTGGGCGGTCCTGTCTCCGGCTTTATCACGACAGCGATTGCGGCGGCTCACCGGTATCTGATCTTCCCTGAGCGGATCTCCACGGTGGCCTGTGTGCTCTCCGCGGTCATCCATGGGATCATCGGTTCCTTTATCGGCTGGAAGAAGAAGGAAAACCGCCAGTACTCGAATACATTTCTGCTTGGAGTCACGTTCATTTCCGAGATGATCCATATTGTTCTGATCCTGCTGCTCACCCGACCGTTTGATGCGGCCGTTGAGATCGTAAAGATCGTGATCGTTCCGATGGTGATCATCAATTCCGTCGGCATGGTGATCTTCTTTAATGTTTTTAAATCGATCTTCAACACGGAGGACTTGAAGGTTGCGTCCAAGGTCTCCCTCGCAATGAGAACCGCCGAGCGGTGTACCCCGTATCTTGGCTCTGTGGAGAAGGACCGGAAGACGGCGGGAAAGATCATCGACATTATTATGGAAGAGTACCACTGTCAGGGCGCGGCACTGATCGATGACATGAAATTTCTGGCAAGGAGCGGGGCATTTTCCAGTATCGTTCTCACAGAGAACAATTATCCGAGACTTTTATCTGCAACAAAGACCTTCAAGACAACGAGGATCAGCCGCGTGCCTTTACCGGAGGACGGATTTTATCCTCTTTATAAGGAGAATGTGATCATCTCTGCACCGATCCTCCTCGATGAGGGAAAGGTTCTGGCGCTTGTGATGCTGGTGAAGAAAAATGCCTATTCCTATCGGGCGGATATTGAATTTGTCACGGGACTGGCGAATCACTTCGCGATGCAGATCAAGCTCTCGGAGATGGAGAAACAGAAGGAAGAGCTGAGAAAAGCGGAGCTTCGGACCCTGCAGTCCCAGATCAATCCGCACTTCCTGTTCAATTCTTTAAATACGATCTCCTACTTCTGCCGGGAAAAGCCGGAGAAGGCGAGGGAGCTCTTGCTGGCACTGAGCTCCTATTTCCGCAGCATGCTGGAGGATACCGATTATATGGTAACTCTTGACACGGAACTTGAGCATGTAAAAGCCTATACGATGCTTGAGGAGGCGCGGTTTGAAAAACGTCTCTCGATCGAGATCAATGCGGATCCGGAGGCGCTGCGAAGCTGCGTGCCGAACCTGATCTTACAGCCCATCGTGGAGAATGCGGTCCATCACGGGGCAATGCAGAGGGAAAAAGGAGTCGGAAAGGTCATCGTAAACGTAAAACGGGAGGAACGGTCCACGAGGATCGACGTGATCGACAACGGACCGGGAATGGACTACCGGATCGTCCAGAGCCTGTACGGCGGGGAAAAAGTGGAACACACAGGAATCGGAATGATGAACGTGCAGCAGAGACTGATCTCCTTATACGGAAAGTCCTACGGACTCCAGATCGTGACAAGTGAAGAAGGGACGGACGTGCGGATGAACATTCCGGACAGCGCGGCTGGAAGCGCGCAGCAGGAGAAAACGCCAGGCTGACGATCTTCTGAAAGAACAGATGACAGCAGCCTGCTGTTTGGAACAGCGGCGTTTTTGACAGAACATGGGAGGCATGAGGTATGAGAATAGCAGTAGTTGACGATGAGCGCCCGGCAAGAAGCGAACTTAAATATCTGGTGGAACAGTGTGAGCCGGAGGCGGAGATCGCGGAGGCCGACGGAAGCGAAGAATTTCTTGCAATGCTGGAAAATGAGACCTTTGATGTGTGTTTTGTGGATATTAATCTGGGTGGAATGAACGGCACTACGCTGGCATCCATGATAAAGAGAAAGCAGCCGGACACGCTGATCATCTTTGCCACTGCGTTCCAGGAATACGCGGTAAAGGCCTTTGAGATCGGGGCGGTGGATTATCTCTTAAAACCCTTTGACTATGAGCGCGTCAAACGGGCGATGGAGCGGGTCCATGAACACATAAAGGAAAAGGCCGCCGGTCCCGGATATGAAATCGGGAAGATCATGGTGAACGTGGGCTCCAGCTTTCAGGTTGTTGACGTGGCGGATATCGTGTTCATCGAGACGGAAAAGCGTTCCTGCAAGATCCATATGAAGGACGGATCCTTCTATCTGCAGAACGAGTCATTGAACAATTATGAGACCCACCTGAAAAAGAGCCGGTTCTTCCGGATCCACAAGAGCTACCTGATCAATCTGGATTATGTGAAGGAGATGCAGGTGAGCTACAATAACGGATATTGTGTGAAGATGAAGTACTATGATGCTGAGGCATTGCCCATCGGTCGGACCCAGGTAAAGGAATTCCGGCAGATTTTTGAAAAGTAGGAATAATCAGAACAGTAAAGCAAATATTGAAAAATAAAGATCCCGCCAAAAGCCAGGACGTACAGATATTGTACAGAGGAAGGTTTCGGCGGGATCTTTAAATATCACAAAAAATTCACATACCTCCCTTGACATTGAATATTTGATATGTTACATTACATATAGAACAGTGAGGTGGTGAATATGTCATCGACAAAGAGAGATTATTATGATGTGCTGGGCATCTCGAGAGACGCGGATGCTGCGGCAATTAAACGTGCATATAGAAAATTGGCAAAGAAGTATCATCCGGACTCCAATCCTGGCGATAAGACGGCGGAGCAGATGTTTAAGGATGTAAATGAGGCTTACGACGTTTTGAGTGATCCGAAGAAGAAGAAGCTTTACGACCAGTTCGGACATGCTGCCTTTGATGAGACGGCAGGTTACGGACAGGGCGCCGGAGCAGGTGCCGGTGGTTTTGGCGGTTTCGGCGGCTTCGGAAACGGTGCCGGCGGAGCATACCGGTCCGGATCCTTCCGCTCCGGAGATGGAACATATCATGAATTCCATTTTGAGGGCGGTGACGGGGATGATATCTTCGGTGATCTGTTTGGAAATATGTTTGGCGGCAAAGGAAGAGCTGGCAGCGCTGGCTTTGGCGGTTCCGGCTTCCATGGCTTTGGCGGCGGAAATGGATTTTCCGGTTCTGGATTTTCTGACCGCGGCAACGACTTAAATGCGGAGGTCCAGATAACCTTCGATGAGGCCGTTCATGGCTGCGAAAAGACCATCACGATCCAGAACCCGAACCAGCCTGGCAGCAGACCGCAGACCCTGAAGGTAAAGATCCCGGCAGGCATCGAGACCGGAAAGAGCATCCGGCTTGCAGGTAAAGGAATGCCGGGAACCGGCGGTGGTGCCGCGGGCGACCTGCTTCTCAAGATCACAGTCGGTGAGAAGCCGGGCTGGACGAGAAAGGGCATGGATGTCTACAGCGATGTGGAAGTTCCGTTCACCACGGCCGTCTTCGGCGGTGAGACTCTTGTCCACACGTTATATGGCGATGTGGTCTGCAAAATCAAAGCCGGAACCCGCTCCGGTACAAAGATCCGTCTCCGCGGCAAAGGTATCGTCTCCTTAAAAGACCCGTCACTCCACGGTGACCAGTACGCCGTCGTAAGAATACAGGTTCCGGATGACTTAAGTCCGGAGGCAAAGCAGAAGCTTAAGGAGTTTGAGGAGATCTGCAGGCGGGATGGAAGATTCCATGCGGCATAAATAAAGAAAAATTAAAGAGATCCGGGATCCCATCATGTATGGATGGTCTCCCGGATCTTTTTGATGAATATGGATAATTATTTCCCAAAAGAATCAATGTATTCTTTCGCAGTGATCTGATCCAGATCAAAATTTTTACATATTTGTTCCAGAATAGTATCATCGCTTAAATGGAATTCTCTTCCCATGCGAATCATTGCTAATATTCCTTTTTTCTGTCCAATTTCGATTCCCTTCTTCTCACCAATTTCAATTCCAGTAGATAAAATACTCATACGTGCGACCTCCCATTCTTCATTTTGCTTAACCTCAGCTACTATCGCATCGAGTGTTTTCAATCGTTCGTCCAATATCGTGATCTCCGGATTATCAAGCGTAGAATTCTTACAGTACTGAAGAAAACTCACAAGCTCATCCCGTCCATTCTTGCTGGTCATATTTAAAAATATTTTCTTAGTTCCATCTTCTAACTCCATCTCGGGAAACTCATGACACCGCTCAGTAAACGTATACATTGCGCGGTCTTTCCCGAAAATATCCTTCTGAGTGATAAATGTCACGATCGTTGAAGGCAGATGGCGGTATTTTGTTTTCCTTCCGGACTGTCCAAAAGTCCCTGATAAAACCTTGATCGCTTTCGCACATCATCGATGTCTGAGTCATTCTGCATTTCCGTCGCAAAATGCCGGGAATCCTCAGATACCGCCCATGCATCCAGCCGGATGCCCCGTTCTCCTTTTGCGTTAAGTACAACTTCCTCCACATGAACCTGATTCAGCTTTAGATCAGGCTCCCCTAAAATAATACTCAGCACGCATTCATGTGCCTTTTTGCGCTTCATGACCGCCAGAAATAAGGCAAAATCACTGAGATTTACTTTCGAAGGATCAATGATATCCGCATACTCCGCCGGAATATCATAAGCATAATGATTCTGTTGTTTCATACCAGACCTTCCTTTCCTGAGATTAGGCAGGAAAGTGCTTCTTTCGACTCCCTGCCAGATGATTTTGGTGTTTTAGCAAAGAGTCTTCAGATGCCGAATCCGGCTTAGATGATATTAGATAATAGAATTCATTAGAAACCTTGCTTAAATGTATCTTAACATGGTGCTTTTGGAAAAGCAAGGGAGTCCGGTATAAAAGAATTATAAAGAAAAAAGAGCAGGACTCCCCCAAAGGAATCCTGCTCTGATACAATTCACACGGTTAATTATTTGATCACATGGATCCAGCCTTCCGGTGCCTCGATATGGCCCATCTGGATGCCTGTTAATGTGTCGTAGAGCTTCTGGATCACCGGACCCATTTTCTCCATGCCGCTCGGGAAGCAGATCTCGTTGCCGTGGTCTACGATCTTGCCGACCGGGGAGATAACAGCAGCGGTACCGCAGAGACCGCACTCAGCGAAATCTTTTACTTCTGTAAACGGAACCGGACGCTCCTCTGTCTTTAAACCGAGGTAATGCTCAGCAACGTAGAGGATGGAGCGGCGTGTGATGGACGGAAGGATAGAGTCGGACTTCGGTGTTACGACTGTGCCGTCTTTTGTAACGAAGATGAAGTTTGCTCCGCCTGTCTCCTCAACATAGGTTCTTGTAGCAGCGTCGAGATACATGTTCTCATCATAGCCCTGTTTGTGAGCATCAACGATGGCATGTAAGCTCATTGCGTAGTTTAAGCCGGCTTTTACATGACCTGTTCCGTGAGGTGCTGCGCGGTCGAAGTCTGTGACACGGATTGTGATCGGCTTAGCGCCGCCCTTGAAGTACGGGCCGACCGGTGTACAGAAAGCACGGAACTGGTACTCGGATGCCGGTTTCACACCGATTACCGGGTTTGTACCGAACATATACGGACGGATGTAAAGAGTTGCGCCGGAACCGTACGGCGGAACGAAATCAGCGTTTGCCGCAACCAGCTTTGTGATCGCGTCAATGAAGCGCTCCTTCGGGAACTGCGGCATCTCAAGTCTTGCTGCGGAGTTCATCATACGCTCAGCGTTTAAGTCCGGGCGGAAGGTTACGATGTGGCCGTCTTCTGTTGTGTATGCCTTTAAGCCCTCGAAGCAGGTCTGTGCATACTGGAATACACATGCACACTCGTTTAAGGTGATCATATCATCAGTTGTAAGAGTTCCCTCATCCCAGGAACCATCTTTGAAGTTGGATACATATCTGTAATCAGTTTTGATGTAACCGAATCCGATATTGGACCAGTCGATATCTTTCTTTGCCATTGGAAATTCCTCCATTCTGCCGTCTGACCGGCATTGTATTTTTTGCCGCCGGGGTCGGGCGGTAATGTCTTTTTACTGCGGTACTGTTTCGATGTAATGAACAGTTACCGTGTTTTCTATTATAAGTACTTAAGATTTATCCTGCAAGTTCTTTATGGCAAAAAGATGAAAAAAATATGGGAAAATGGGAGAAATAATGCTACAATATAACCTTAAGGAATAAAGAATATTCCGCAGATTTATTCAGCATGCCCGCAGAGGCCAGACGCCTGCTATAAGAGTGAGTGAGGGAGCTGTAACTGGCGGACATGTAGCCGGAACCTTTCGGGGCAGACAGACGGATACCGGAGATGTGCGGAAAAGAAAAAAGCTGGGGAAAGGCAGAAATAACAATGGAACAAAAGAAAAACAGACTGCACTACGCCTGGTTCATCCTTGCGGGCTGCTGCATCCTGCAGGGGGCGACTCTGGGACTCATCAACAACTGTGCCGGTGTCTTTTACTCCCCGATCTGCAAAGAGCTGGGATTTGAGCTGGGAAAACTTACGATGTACCGGATGCTCTACTGCATCAGTTCTGCTTTGGCGCTGCCATTTGTGGCGACAAGCTTTCGGAAACATGATGTGCGGATCGTGATCAGCATTGCAGCTGTCATATACGGAGGCTGCGCGGCCCTCATGGGTACCTTCCATGAACTGTGGCAGTGGCATTTGACAGGCATCATTCAGGGAATTGCCTCGTCCTTCGTCTGCATGATCCCGGCGCCGATCATTCTTGGAAACTGGTTTAAGAAAAAGACCGGAATGGCGGTGGGAATCTCCGCGGCGTTCTCCGGTCTCGTCGGCATGATCGGCAGCAGCTTTCTTGGAATGGCGATCCCGGCATTCGGATGGAGGGTGAGCTATGTGGCGGTCGGAATCGTCAGTACCGCGCTGGTCCTCCCGATCTCCCTGTTCATTCTCCGCTATAAGCCGGAAGAGATGGGACTTCTGCCGTACGGGGCAGAGAATGTGGAGCAAAGGGCTGTATCAGGCACATCAGCGCCTGCATCCGTGGAAAACGGGACCCCGATAAAAGAATTGCTGCGTCAGCCGGAATTTTATATTGCCGTGGGTGCATACTGGACCAGTGTGTCATGCGCGTACCTGAATTCCTTCCTGACGCCCTGTGGGATCGCAGCCGGCCTTACGCTGCAGGCAGCGGCCATGATGACGAGCATCTCCCTTCTCGGAAATATGTCCAGCAAGCTGATTCTCGGAAAGATCAGCGACAGCCTTGGGATCATCAGGACCTTTGAAGTTTCGATTGCGCTGGCGTTTCTTGGACATGTACTGCTGTTTGTCGGTTCTCCGGAGACGGTGATGGCGGGCTCCCTGTTTTATGGTGTGACACTTCCCCTATCATCCGTCATGATGCCGCTGTTCTGCAGGATCTTCTGGAATGGTGAGACCTATAGTACAGCATATGCCTATTCCACCATGGTGGGAACGCTTCTGGGAGCGCCCTTCAACATGTGGTTTGGAACCTTTTATGATATAACGGGAGATTACAGGCTGACCATTGGAGTGAGCGCAGCGATGCTTATTATGTTGACCTTCCTCATCATTCTTGAGGGTGTTCGTCTGAAACGGGCGAAGTCCGGAAAGTCTCCTTCGCAAGCTCGATAAAGGCGTCCATCTCACCGGTGTGCCATTTGTCTTTGTGATAGAGGACCTGACGGTAGAGCTCCATGTGAAAATCCTTTACCGGCAGGATCGAGAGAATACCGGATTCCACTTCATGCCTTACGGCAAACTCCGGGAGAAATGAGATCCCGGCGTTCTGCTTCAACATATTGATAATGAATTCAGTGTTTCCAATTTCCAGGAAAGGCTTGATCTCCTTTCCGAGAGATGCCAGATACCGATCAAGAACGAACCGGTAGCTGGCATTTTTTTCGGTCAGGAGGAACGGGTGGCTGATGACCGAGTCAAGGTCTGTGGAATCGTTTTTTGCCAGCGTGTGGACGGAGGAAGAGACAAAGGAGATATTTTCCGGCGCTTCCAGAACTTTTATAAAACGCTTGTCGTCAATGGGCTGGTCGAGGAGATAGACCAGATCGATAGAGTTCTTGTTCATGCGGTCCAAAAGAACATCCGGGGAGTCCAGAACGATGCTCACGGAGACGTTCGGGTAAAGCTGATGGAATTTCTTTAAAAGATCCGGAAAGATGGATTCACAGATGGATTCAATGGTTCCGATGGTGAGGTCACCGGAGAGCTCTGTGGAGGCGGAAACAGCTTTTTTCGCGTCGGCGACGGTGCCAAGGATCGTCACGGCATAGCGGTAAAAGATCTCCCCGTGATGGGTCAGGACCGTCTTTTTTCCGAGACGGTCAAAGAGATGGATGCCGAGTTCCTCCTCTAACTGTTTGATCTGGACCGTGACGGCGGCCTGGGAATAACCTAACGCCTCGGCGGCTTTTGAAAAACTTTGCTTTTGCGCGATCTGTAGAAACGTGCGGATCTCTCGAAGTTCCATGGCGGATTCCTTTCTTCTCTATAAAAATTTATAAACGATCTGTTTAAAACGTTCAATTTTACTTTTAGCACTTCTTATGATACGCTAAGAATATAGAAATTGCAAGAAAATAGCAGGATAGAATGCGAATTTTCAGGATGTGAGACTCGGAGTCATGAATGGCAGGCGGAAAAAGTGATCCGATCGGCAGAAAAGAACGGAGAAAGGACGGATACAATGGAGAAAAGCGATATCAGATATCAGGCATATGTGAGTATTCTGGAAGAGGAACTGAAGCCGGCGATGGGATGTACGGAGCCGATCGCCATCGCTTACTGCGCGGCAGTCGCGAGAGAAGTGCTCGGCGGACTCCCGGAGAAGGTGAAGGTAGGAGCCAGCGGCAGCATGATCAAGAACGTAAAATCCGTGATCGTCCCGAATACGGATCATTTAAAGGGAATTCCGGCGGCGGCGGCGGCAGGAATCGTTGCAGGTGATCCGAAAAAGGAACTTGAGGTCATAGCGTCTGTTACAAAAGAGCAGATCACGGCGATGAAGGAATTCCTTCAGACGACCCCGGTGGAAGTGGAACATATTGATAACGGCATCACCTTTGATATTATTGTGACACTGACACGCGGAACAGATACCAGCATGGTCCGCATCGCAAATTATCACACGAATGTGGTACATATTGAAAAGAACGGAGAAGTCATTAGGGATATCCCGGTGAATGGTGAGGAGGAGGAAGGTCTTACGGATCGCTCACTGCTCGATATGGAGCATATCTGGGACTTTATCCATACAGTGGATGTGAACGATATCAGAGAGGTTCTGGAGCGCCAGAAAACTTACAATATGGCAATCGCCAGAGAGGGAATGCGTGGGCAGTATGGATCCAACATCGGCGCACTTCTTCTCGATATGAACGGAAATGATGTCCGTACACGGGCGAGAGCCATGGCGGCAGCCGGATCCGACGCACGAATGAACGGATGTGAGCTTCCGGTTATCATCAACTCCGGCAGTGGAAATCAGGGAATCACGGCTTCTGTTCCGGTCATCGTATACGCAACGGAGCTGGGAGTCGATGAAGATACCATGTACCGGGCGATGGCACTCTCAGATCTCACGACGATCCACCAGAAGACGCCCATCGGAAGACTTTCCGCCTACTGCGGTGCAGTCAGCGCGGGTGCGGGGTCCGGAGCGGGGATCGCGTATCTCTCCGGAGCGTCCTATGATGAGGTGGTACACACCGTGATCAATGCGGTAGCCATTATCTCCGGTATGGTCTGTGACGGCGCGAAAGCGTCCTGCGCGGCAAAGATCGCTGAGGCGGTGGACGCGGGGATCATCGGCTACTATATGGCAAAGCGTGGTCAGAACTTTGATGACGGTGACGGAATCGTGACGGCCGGGATCGAGGCGACGATCCGCAACGTGGGACGTCTCGCAAAAGAGGGAATGAAGGAGACGAATGATGAGATCATCAGCATTATGATCGGGAGCTGAGGTCTGTCATCCCGTGTGAATTAAGATATGAAAGTATGGTTTCGGAGTGTTGTCCAGGTGACGGCACTCCGCTTTTGATGTATAAGGTTTTTTCTGTGAGAAATAACCTTAGTTTGATAAAGAATAACAAAGAAGTGGAAAGATATGGCAAAAAATGATACATTATATACAAGAAAAGCCGCGGGAATGTGCGGCTTTCAGAAATTCTTTTCAGCAGTGATGCGTGGGAAGAGAGATAGAAAAATGAGGGAGGGAAGAACATGAGCTATGATATCAATCTGAAACATCTGGAATACTTCATCAAGGTGGCGAGACTTGGTTCCATCAACAAGGCGGCCCAGATGCTCTATGTTTCCCAATCCCATCTTGGAAAGATCATTCATGACCTGGAGGAGACCGTTGGAGCGCCGCTCTTAAACAGGAGCCGTCAGGGCGTGACTCTGACTCCCGAAGGAAATGAGTTTTTGGAGCGGTCGGTACGGATCTTAAAGGAAATGGAAGAAATGCACCTGCGGCCTTTAAAAGAGATGGAGAAGACAGAGCCCCTGGCGGTGTCCATGACAAAGTTCTCCCATGTAATGGAGAGTTTTATCACTATCGTGAGACGTTACCAGGATCAGCCGGAATTCACCCACCGCCTGTATGAGGGGCAGTTGGAGGATGTCATCGAGGATGTGGTCTCCGGGCGGGCCGACATCGGAATTTTCCATTTCGACAGCCAGAGACATGAGGAGATCCAGGTGATGGCGGCGGCAAAAGGCCTTACATATCGGTTCCTCTCCTATGTGGAACCGCAGATCGTGATCTCAAAGGATCATCCGCTCGTCCGGGAGAAGAAGCCGATGACGAGGGAGAATCTTGCGAATTACGGATTTATCCGCTATATGGGGCTGTATGACGATATTCTCTCCAATATCCTCGGACCAAATGAGGATGGGGGAAGTACGGGAAAGAAGAAGGAGATTTATGTGACAGGGCGTGCGACGCTCATGAACCTGATCTCACAGACGGATTTTTACAGCATCGGAATCCATGACTTTGACAAGCAGCTGTCGGATTTCCGGGCAGTTTCCGTGCCGATTCCGGGGTGCGAGGTGAAGCTGGAATTCGGGTATGTGACACTTGCGGATGTGCCGATCTCCGGGATCGGGGAAGAGTTTTTGAAGGAAGTAAGAGAGCGGCTTGAGAGGGGACAGGACGTTTAAAATAAGAAAAAAGCACGGAAAATGTGCTGACAGGAGTTTCCTGCGAAGTATGGAAAGTGCGGCAGCAGGAGTGAAAGGTCATATAGGAAAGGAGTAAACAAAAGTTATGTTTCAGGATCTGATCAATGAGGCGCTGGAAACGGGACGCCCATACATCAAAGAGGGGGAGGTTGCGACGTACATTCCGGAGCTTGGAAGAGCGGACAAGAATAAGCTCGGAATCAGCATCTTCTGCCGGGATGGAAGCCGGTTCTCCTGCGGGGACACGAAGGATCGGTTCAGCATCCAGAGTATTTCGAAGGTTATCAGCCTTGCGGTAGCCCTTGAGGTCTGCGGGTTTGACATGGTGTTTGAGAATGTGGGGATGGAACCGTCGGGGGACGCCTTCAACTCCCTGATCAAGCTTGAGGGATCTAACAGCCATCCATACAATCCGATGATCAATTCTGGAGCAATCGCAGTGGCGAGCTTTATTGAGCCGAAGGTATCGTTTGAGGAGATGCTGAAGCTGGCGAGATGTTTCTGTCAGGATGACGGGATCGTTCTGGATGAGAAAGTCTACGGTTCAGAGATGTCAACGGTGGCGAGAAACCGCGCCATCGCCTATCTTTTAGAGAGCAAGGGCGTGATCAATGGAAATGTGGAGGAAGCGCTGGATTTCTATGTGAAAATGTGCTCGCTGAGCGTCACGGCGGAAAGCCTTGCGGGATTGGGACTTCTGCTCGCGAATGACGGAGTGGATCCATCCGGAAAGCGGCTGCTGAATTCCGATACCGTGAGAGTCGTGAAGACGATCATGCTGACCTGCGGCATGTATGACGGGTCCGGGGAATTTGCGGTCCGCGTGGGGATCCCGTCGAAGAGCGGTGTCGGCGGCGGGCTGCTCTCTGTTGTTGACGGAAAGATGGGGATCGGAATCTATGGTCCGTCCCTGGACGCAAAGGGAAACAGCATTGCGGGGAGAAAGATCCTGCAGTTCCTTTCCTCACAGATGAAATTGCATATTTTTGCGAAGAAAGACTGAGCAGTTTTTTGATGAAGGGTAACAGTTCATCAGGTTACGATGAAAGTATGAAAGTGGTACGGGCCCCAGGGAAAAATGGGCGGACGGAAACTTTCTTCTTTAGAGAAAAATTGGGAAGGGGAGGTATAATGAAATGTGCGGTTTTGGCAAAATTTTCTGAAAAAATGATTGTAAATACGGGTAACTTACAGTAAAATTTTGGGGTAACAAAAAAGAAAAAAGAGGGGTAACAACACATGTACGATTTGTATGGGGCACTGATCGGGAATCTCAGTAATTATCTTTACACATACATCCTGATCATTTTACTTGTTGCAGGCGGAATCTACTTTACGGTCCGCACAAAGTTTGTTCAGTTCCGCTATTTAAAGGAATCTTTGCGGGTCGTTCTCGCACCGAGTGAGGATGACAAGGCGATCTCGTCCTTTCAGGCACTTATGGTTTCGACGGCATCCCGTGTGGGAACCGGAAATATCGCAGGCGTATCCACAGCAATCTGTCTCGGCGGACTCGGATCATTATTCTGGATGTGGCTCACAGCGCTTCTGGGAATGTCTACTGCTTTCGTGGAGGGAACTCTGGCTCAGATCTATAAGCGCCGTTCCGATGACGGCGGCTGCTACGGCGGTCCGTCCTACTACATCGATCAGGCAACCGGAAAACACTGGCTCGGAATCCTGTTTGCAGTGTTCATGATCCTGACCTACATGGTCGGCTTCAATCTGGTTGCATCCTTCAATATCGCAGATGCATTCCGTGTCATTCCGGCATACTCCCAGAATGAAAACCTTGCAAAATGGATCATCGGCGGCGTGCTTGCAGTGTTATTCTTCGTCTGCATCAGCGGCGGTGGAAAACAGATCGCAGGGATCACGGAAAAGATCGTTCCGTTCATGGGATTCTTCTACATTGCGGTTGCCGTGTTCGTGATCGTGACCCATATCACACTTCTTCCAGGAGTGTTCGCAGAGATCTTCCGCAACGCGTTTGATGTGAAAGCAATTTTCGGCGGATTTACGGGGTCTGCGGTCATGCTTGGTATCAAGAGAGGTCTTTTCTCTAACGAAGCCGGTGTCGGCGCTGCTGCGTGTGCGGCTGGTTCCGCGGGTGTTTCCCATCCGGTAAAGCAGGGACTTGTTCAGGTGCTTTCTGTATTCCTTGATACCTGTATGATCTGTACAGCAACTGCGATGCTGCTGCTCTGCTCCGGTGTGGAGCCGGATGCGGATATGGCCGGAATGGCCTATGTGCAGGCGGCTATGAACAACACACTCGGCAAGTTTGGTGTTGTGTTTATTACAGTTTCCCTGTTCCTGTTTGCATTTACGACTCTGCTTGGAAACTTCTATTATGCGGAGACAGGGCTTGCGTATCTTTGCGGCATGACTCCATCTAATGGGGCAAAGTGGTGCATGAGGATTGTTGCTGCGGTGGTTGTGTGCGTCGGCGCTACGATGAAGCTTGGTATTGTCTGGGATACAGCGGATGTGCTGATGGGCTTCATGGCGCTGATCAATGTGCCGGTGATCGTTATTCTCCTGAAGCCGGTACTGCGGTGTCTTGAGGATTATACAGAGCAGAAAAAGGCCGGAAAGAATCCGGTGTTTAAGGCGGAGCATATTGGACTGAAGGAGAAGGTGGACTTCTGGAATTAGGGACGATATTTCCGGGAATGGAATCAGATATGGAAATGGGTGAAGGGCAGCCGAAAGGCTGTCCTTTGTTTTTGGGACGGGAGCGGCGATTTTGGAGAGAGTACGCTGCCGGTCTGCCTCCAGTCCCAGACACCGGGTATTTCCCAGGCGGTTCCTCTAAGCTTGCGGAAGAATGCTAAGGGCGGTGGTCAGTCGGCACAACTCGCCTTCGGCTCAGACAAGTGCCGCCTGTCCACCAACGCATTCTCCCACGAGCTAAGAGGAAACCATGCCCGGAAAATAATGCGTCTGAGCCTGGAGGCAGACCGGCAGCTGGTTGTGGCTGTGCGAAGGAAAAGTTCTTATATTACATAGTCATCTCCGGGCTGACCATTCTGCACGAGGTCGGCGATGGTGACGCCGTCCAAGTATTCGTTGACGACTTTGTCGAGACCCTGCCAGAGAGGGAGAGTTTTACAGCTTCTCATTCTGGGACAGTCGGTGCTGCCGGGCTCTAAGCAGGCTACCGGAGCCATGGAGTTTTCAGTGAGGCGAAGGATGCTGCCGACTGTGTACTGTTCCGGTGCTTTTGTGAGGCGATATCCGCCGCCTTTACCGCGGACCCCCTCTAAGAGTTTTGCCTTTACGAGGATTTTGATGATGCCCTCGAGGTATTTTTCAGAGATTTCCTGTCTCGCTGCTGTATCTTTTAATGGAATATAGCCGTCTGTCTGGTGCTCCGCAAGATCGATCAGGACGCGGAGAGCGTAGCGGCCTTTTGTTGAAACCATCATAATCTGTATCCTCCCATGCTGCTGCGTGTTGCTGAATATTTTTGATCGTAATGTAAGTTTAACATTATTCCTATTATAATACAAGGTTTAAGGGAAATAAAGACAGTGAAAAGGATAAAGGTGTTGTGATATATGATAGAAATTTTCTAACATGATATCCGGAATGAGACTTGACAAACAGATGATATCGCCATATAATCCTATTAACATATATTAAAGGTGGGTAATAACTTATGGTAAACATATATACATCCGCAGACCAGCTGATCGGAAAGACTCCGCTCTTAGAGCTTACACAGATTGAAAAATCCGAGGGACTTAACGCGAAGATCCTTGCGAAGCTGGAATATTTCAATCCGGCCGGATCGGTAAAGGACAGGATCGCGAAGGCGATGATCGATGACGCTGAGGCGAAGGGAATCTTAAAGACTGGTTCTACGATCATCGAGCCGACTTCCGGAAACACAGGAATCGGTCTTGCGTCGGTTGCGGCTGCCCGCGGTTACCGGATCATTATCGTTATGCCTGAGACCATGAGTGTGGAGAGGCGCCAGCTTATGAAAGCCTACGGCGCGGAGCTTGTGCTCACTGAGGGCGCAAAGGGAATGAAGGGCGCGATCGCAAAGGCGGAGGAGCTCGCAGAGGAGATTCCGGGAAGCTTTATTCCGGGACAGTTTGTAAACCCGGCGAATCCGGAAGTTCATGAGAGAACAACCGGGCCGGAGATCTGGGAAGATACGGACGGCAAGGTTGATATTTTTGTCGCTGGTGTCGGCACCGGCGGAACCATCACCGGAACCGGAAGATATTTAAAGAAGCAGAATCCGGACGTGAAGGTCGTTGCGGTGGAACCGGCAAGCTCCCCGGTACTGAGCCAGGGCAAGGCAGGCTCCCACAAGATCCAGGGAATCGGAGCCGGATTTGTTCCGGATGTTCTCGACACAAAGGTTTATGATGAGATCATCGCTGTGGAGAATGATGACGCGTTCGCGGCAGGAAAGTTAGTTGGAAAGAAGGAAGGAGTCCTCGTGGGAATTTCCTCCGGTGCGGCGATCTGGGCAGCGATCGAACTTGCGAAGAGACCGGAAAACGCAGGAAAGACGATCGTGGCACTGCTTCCGGATACCGGCGACAGATACCTTTCCACACCGTTATTTGCGGACTAAGGAAAGAAAAAACAGATAAAAATATATGAGAAAGACTGCGGGTCCATATCGGTTGATATGTGGATCTGCAGTTTTTTTATGCAGCAGGAAATGTCGGGGAATTCCCTGTTGCATAAAAGGCATTAACGTGCTAAAGATGCGCACTCGCGCAAAGATGTAGATTGCCGCACGTGACCGCGCGAGGCGCAAGAATGTGCCAGGCACATTCTTTTTCTACAATGGAAGCTCCAAATGTGCCGGGCGTATTTTTTGCGTTTTTGACAGAAGGTCGTGAAAAACTGTTTGGAGCAAAAGTAAATAAATCCTGCAAAACAATAATAATTACTATTATTGACATTTAAAACAAAGTATGTTAGAATACAACCATAAACAAGACGATACGCAACAGACAAGACGATATACAACAAAAAAGACGACCGTCAGACAGAAACGGTAAATTACAGGAACGGAAAGAATCATTTTGCAAAAAGAAGGGAAAACAATAAGAAAACAAGAATCAGAAAGGAGTTCAACACTATGAGCAGATACGCAGGAACAAAAACAGAAAAGAACCTCGAGGCAGCATTCTCCGGTGAATCCCAGGCGAGAAACAAATATACCTACTTTGCATCCGTAGCAAAGAAGGAGGGATACGAGCAGATCGCGGCTTTATTCTTAAAGACAGCTGACAACGAGAAAGAGCACGCGAAGATGTGGTTCAAGGAGTTAGATGGAATCAGCGATACCGCTGCGAATCTTGCAGCCGCTGCAGCCGGTGAAAACTACGAGTGGACCGATATGTACGAGGATTTTGCGAAGACCGCCGATGAGGAAGGTTTCCATGCTCTCGCAGCAAAATTCCGTATGGTAGGCGAGATCGAGAAGCACCATGAGGAGCGCTACCGTGCCCTTCTTAAAAATGTGGAGACAGCTTCTGTATTCGAAAAGAGTGAAGTAAAGGTATGGGAGTGCCGCAACTGTGGGCATATCGTGATCGGAACAAAGGCACCGCAGGTATGTCCGGTCTGCAGCCATCCGCAGAGCTACTTTGAAGTTCGCGAAGAAAATTATTAAGTCATATGCTTACGTTATGGCACTGTTCTATTTCATTGCCTGCTGAATGAAAGGCATCGAAAAGAAGGGGCTGTCGCATTAGCAAATATTTTTTGCTGGGCGGCAGCCCTGCTTTATGCCCAAATGGCATCGAAATCGGTCACGTTTTCGATGCCATTCTTTATAAACGCAGTTCATTCCCAGGCATCCCTTTCGGCATGCCTTATTTCAGGCTGTTTTGTTTTCAACCATTAAAATCTATGCTGTCTTTAATGAAAAAAGATGACTCCCCGTTCTTCCGGTCTGAATCTTGCAATGGAGCCTATTGATATTTCGTCCCATCGCCAGAAGGATGCTCTCTGCCAGTGCATTTGCCTTTCCACGGTACAGATATCTTCGAAAATTCATGTCCTCTTTTACGTCAGCAAAAGAACCTTCTGCCTGAATACTGCGATTCATACGGAGCATCGTTCCATACTCACTTGTGATCCGTTCCAGATCTTCTGCACGTTTTTGACTCATCGTCTTCGAGACCATCAGCACTTTATTACGTTTTTCCATAGGTGTTTTGCAGTTGTTTCCCTTGATACATTCCGTTTTATAAGGACAGTCGGTACAGTCTGGACTTCTGTAATAAGTTTTTACACTGACATATCCGCTGGCTGTTTTACTTCTGCGTTCATTTGTAACAGTCAGTTCCCTTCCATTCCGACAGATATAGCTGTCTCTGTCTGCGTGATACTCCATGTCTTCTCTTCTGCTGATGTCTTTTTTGTATTTTCGGGTTTTCGAAATCTCATAGTTCTGCGGCTTTATATAGGCGGTCTGTCCGTTTCCCTCTGTTGTTGTTCGATTTTTGGTGTATGGTAAATGTCTTGCTTTAGATTGTCGTTTACTTCGGTCGTAATTTAATTGTAAATATTTTTTGAATGTTTCCAACAAGATATTGACTTTAATCGTAATTATGAGCATAATGTTATTAAGTTATTATAACCGAGGTGAGTGTATGGATTACATGACTGAACTCACCGCTATTGCAAAAACGCATGGCGGAATTATTGAAACGAAAATAGCAGCGCAACGCGGCATCTCCAAGGCGATGCTTTATAAGTTGTGCAAAGAAGATAAAATCCATCGTATTGTAAAAGGCCAGTACATTCTTCCCGATGATATGCAGGATGAATTATTGGCAATCAGTAACCGTTCAGAAAGAATCATTTTTTCTCACGAAACAGCTCTTTACCTTCACGGAATTTCTGACCGTACTCCATTTGAGCATACGGTTACTGCACCGTCTGGTTGTATTCCTTCTGCGGCAATTAAATCTGAATGCAAAGTGTATTATATCAAGCCTGAATTGTTTGAACTTGGCAAAACAACGCTGAGAACACCTGCTGGAAATGATGTTCCTGCATACGATCTTGAACGCACCATTTGTGATGTAATTCGCAGCCGTAACAAATTGGGAACTGAAACATTTTTAGCGGCACTTAAAATGTACGCCGCAAGCCCGAAGAAAAACCTAAACCAACTGAATACATATGCAAAACAGATGCGTGTTGAAAAAGTGTTGCGTCAATATTTGGAGGTGCTTCTGTGAGTAAAGCAATGAGTTTGAAGGCGAAAATTCGCAATATCGCAAAACAGAAGAATATCCCTGCACAGGTCATTCTGCAGAACTATATGTTTGAGCGTCTGCTTGTCCGCCTTTCCGCTTCCGAATACAAAGAGAAGTTTGTATTAAAGGGCGGTATGTTGGTAGCCGCCATTGTCGGACTCGACAACCGCGCAACCATGGATATGGACACCACTCTTAAAAATCTGCCCCTTACACCGGAAGCAATTCGCAGTGCGTTGGAAGATGTTTGTGACATCGCATTCGATGACGGCGTTGTATTCGAGATTGGCACAATTTCGCCCATCCGTGAAGATGATATTTACGGCGGATACCGTGTCATGCTGAACGCCAAGTTTGATACTCTGCTGACTCCACTTAGCATTGATGTGTCCACCGATGATGCTATTACACCCCATGCGGTGCAGTACAACTTCTCTGAAATTTTCGATGATGAGAAATCTTATGAGCTGTGGGCATACAACATTGAAACCGTCATGGCTGAAAAGGTTGAAACTATTTTACGCCGTGGCGTGTTCAATACTCGTCCCAGAGATTTTTACGATACCTATATACTGACCACAACGCAGAAATTCGATAATGCGGTATTTGCTGATGCGTTAAGTGCAACTGCCAAGCATCGTGGCACTACAGAACAGATTGCAGATGTTCCTTCTATTCTTTACAACATCGAAGAAAGCCCGGAACTCAAAACAATGTGGGACAAGTATCGCAAGCAGTTTTCTTATGCGAAAGATATTACTTACGAACAAATTATGGATTCCATAAAGACTTTGCTCAAACCTGAATTATTCACGGAGCAATTTCTAACCTAAACCTTGCACCATGAATTGAAAAAATGATCCATGCAGCCATAACTTCTCTCAATTTGTCAGAAAAAAGGGCATAAAATCCCTATGACGAGTTTTTGAGCAATTATCAGGCTGTCAAGGTTCGTTGACAGTTGCTATTCCAGCTGTACATCCAGCTTACCTATTGCAGAAAGGGTGTCATAAAACTCTTCTTTATATGGACAACTGCTGCACAGCTTGAATGTGATATATCTTGCTGAACGGACTACTTTTGCAGCAATCTTCAGCAGTTTTAAACGAACGGTATCAATGCGTTGTTTCTGCATTTCTGCTGATAATACCAATCGTCTAAACCAATTAAATATGTTGTAGGCAAGAGCATGTACCTGGACTCTGTTTGCATTTACGATTCTGTTGTGACTGCTCACCGCAGAAAAATCAAAACCAGATTTGCTTTCTTTGATGAAGTTTTCCATCAGACCTCTTTTGCAGTAAAATTTGATAAGGTATTCTGGTGAGGAATCCATGTTTGTGACGATAAAGGTATACATGTAAACCATTTGGTTTTCTGGCTTCTCAACCTTGCACACAACGCGTCTTTCATAAGGCCATGGACCAGCTTTGTACATGAATTCACCGTAAACCACAGCGTAGTCTACCTTGTTATTTTGAGTCCGACTGGTAAGTGCATCTGCAAGAAACGACGCTTTTTCACGGAGAACCTTGTTTCCCTTCAGCCGGATGACATAGCTTGTTCCGTTTTCCTCACACTGTTTATAGAGATCAGGAGCTGCAAAACCACTATCGCCGCGAAGCAGGAGATGGATGGTTGGATAATCATTCACGATCACGGCTTTGCCGTGAATAATTCAGGTTTACTTTAAAAATATGCAATTTCTGACATCTTTCCATTTGAAGCTATAAAAAATTTTCCCATATCAGAATCAAATAATAATGATTTCTCAGGCTTAAGCATATCCAGCTCTTCCGGTATACTCCTTGCAATAATAAAACTGTTTGAACTCAGGGAAAGCAAATCATGATTGCCTACAAAATATTGTCCTATTGATCTCCAGAAATTTGCACCAAATGTCTGCATACTATATAAAACCAGATCCATCTCATCCTCAATATCTATCCCATAGATCATTTCAGCAACACGAATCAGAAATGTTTTCTCAATGCCTGATATAACTACAATTTGGCGGGATCCCAGATTGTAAACCATTTTCTGGCATATAACTTTTCCAAAGTTTTCACCTTGATAGTTTCTATTTATAATCTTCACATTTGCTGCAACATTGAGAAATGAAATCAAATTTGTATTGATCACATTTTTCAGCTGCTCTTCAAAATCACTATTGTATGAAGATATGGCTGAGATTCCTTTCCCTACAATTGCCATATCTTCTGTTATTATATGTTCCAAAAGCCATCCAATTCCATCTCCCACAAGTTCTGCTATCTCTTTTTTGCTGCATTCATTGCGCTTTACAATGTCTGCTTTTTTTTTCAGCAGCATATTATAAAACTCGTCATGCAGCATCTTATGAAATTCATAACCGGCATAACCTATCTCCCGCATATATATTTCTTCACTCTTTGCATGCCTTTTAAAATATCTAAGCATATATTCCAGAGTTTCCTTCATAAGGAATAACCGGTACTTCGCATCATCGCCTCTCTCCATTACTTTATTATAAATCTGATCTGATATCCGAAACAATTCTTTATGCTCTTCATCAAGTTTATCTATGCCCATAAGATAATTTTTACTCCATTTGATCATTTTGTCGTCTCCCTTCATGTCTTTATACTGTCAATATGCCTGTATTATCCAATTTTGCAGTTAACGCTTTAACCATTATATCATTCCCATTTTACATTTTCAACACGCGAACTTTACATTTTTAATGAAATATAAAAAGCGCCTCCCGGATTCAGAATATATTCATTCTGTTCCAAGAGACGCACTCACTGTCTTTTTATAAAAATGACTACTTATCCTGAATTATTCACGGAGCAATTTCTAATCTAAACCTTGCACCATGAATTGAAAAAATGATCCATGCAGCCATAACTTCTCTCAATTTGTCAGAAAAAAGGGCATAAAATCCCTATGACGAGTTTTTGAGCAATTATCAGGCTGTCAAGGTTCGTTGACAGTTGCTATTCCAGCTGTACATCCAGCTTACCTATTGCAGAAAGGGTGTCATAAAACTCTTCTTTATATGGACAACTGCTGCACAGCTTGAATGTGATATATCTTGCTGAACGGACTACTTTTGCAGCAATCTTCAGCAGTTTTAAACGAACGGTATCAATGCGTTGTTTCTGCATTTCTGCTGATAATACCAATCGTCTAAACCAATTAAATATGTTGTAGGCAAGAGCATGTACCTGGACTCTGTTTGCATTTACGATTCTGTTGTGACTGCTCACCGCAGAAAAATCAAAACCAGATTTGCTTTCTTTGATGAAGTTTTCCATCAGACCTCTTTTGCAGTAAAATTTGATAAGGTATTCTGGTGAGGAATCCATGTTTGTGACGATAAAGGTATACATGTAAACCATTTGGTTTTCTGGCTTCTCAACCTTGCACACAACGCGTCTTTCATAAGGCCATGGACCAGCTTTGTACATGAATTCACCGTAAACCACAGCGTAGTCTACCTTGTTATTTTGAGTCCGACTGGTAAGTGCATCTGCAAGAAACGACGCTTTTTCACGGAGAACCTTGTTTCCCTTCAGCCGGATGACATAGCTTGTTCCGTTTTCCTCACACTGTTTATAGAGATCAGGAGTTGCAAAACCACTATCGCCGCGAAGCAGGAGATGGATGGTTGGATAATCATTCAGGTACTCGTCGAGAATCGGCTGCAGGAAATCGGTTACACCGGTACAGGAATAAGCCGCTCCATCACGGAGTTGGATTTTTATCAGATCACCAGTGATTCTGTCATAACAGACGAGCGGATGGTAGCCATTACTCTGATAATGGAAGTTAAATGCCCTGCCTTCCTGTTTGCCGTATGCTGCGAGGAGCGTGGAATCCAGATCCAGGATCACGGCCTGAGGCATCTGGATGCTGTAGAGCCTTTTTCTGAGTATCCGGCTGATCTCCTGGAATTGCTTTAAAGTATCTTCATCCATGCGGTTAAAGAATCTTGATACGGTTGGCTGAGATGCTAATGCGGATTTTTCAAGTACAGCTTTAAAAACAATCTCTAAATCCAGCGGAAGTTTAATTTGATAATGCAGCGAAAATGAGGTATAATCCTTCTGTATTATTTTGTTTAGTCGCATAAACTGATTATACCACGAACGCCGGGCTTTTCGAAGCTCGGCGTTTTGTGTTGGATATATAAAATGAGCTGCCGCACGTTAGTGCGACAGCCCCTTTTTTATTTCTGATAAGCAGCCCGCTCGCCGCCGATATATTTGAGCCGTGTTCTCGCACAGACAACATGGGCGGAGCCGATGGATTTGATGGTGGTGCGGACCGGAACGGCGACATGGCGCAGATGCATACCGATCAAGGTGTCACCGATATCGATCCCGGCGTGTGCCTGGATATATTCCACAGCGCATGGATGCTCGAATTCGTTCCATGCGGCGGTGGAGAAGGATCCGCCTGCCTTTAACTGCGGTTTTACATTGACCATCTCCAGGCCATATTTCTCGGCGCACTCTTCCTCGACGATCAGGGCGCGGTTTAAGTGCTCGCAGCACTGGGCGGCGAGGTAGAGACCATGTTTTTTTGTCACGTTGGAGAGAGCGGTGAAGACAGCCTGACCCACTTCACTGCTGGAGTAGCAACCAATCACATGGGCAGCAATCTCGCTGGAGGAGCAGCCAACAACCAGAATCTGGCCCGGTTTCATATTGGCGATCTCGATCAGTTCCTCTGCAACGGCTTTTGTCTGTTCATAAATTAAGTCAAGATCCACATCGATGGATGTGGCGATATCTGTTGCACTCATGATAATTACCTCCTGATAAAGTTATAAGAAGTTCCTGTTTTACTCAAAATGATACTTGTCTAACAGCTCATGCTTCATATCCCAAAGCGGCTTAGAGAGATCCACATGGACTTCATGCGGGTTTACAAGACGCTTTGTCTCATCCCATAAGGTATTGAGCTCTTCCTTGCAGTATTTCTGGATATCCATGACCTTCGGGGAGTGGTAGACACACTCGCCGTCCTTGAATACCTGCACCGGAAGCTCACGCATCGTATAAGTTCCGGGAGCGAGGAGTGTCTTTTTCCATGTCGCTATCGGGTCAAAGAGCAACAGTGGCTCGTCCTCATTGAACGTCTCGCCGACGAGACAGATGATATCAGCGATGACCTTGTGGCTGTCCTTTCCGTAGATACGGTAGGTGGTCTTGTTGCCCGGGTTTGTGATCTTCTCCTCGTTCTCGGAGAGCTTGATCTTCGGGATGAACTTTCCAGTCTTCTTGTCCATGATCGCCGCGAGCTTATAAACACCGCCGAAGGACGGGCAGTCCTTGGAGGTGATCAGGTTTGTGCCGACACCCCAGGAGTTGATGGTTGCGCCCTGGTTCTTTAAGCTTGTGATCAGGGTCTCATCGAGATCGTTGGATGCGGAGATCACAGCGTCCGTGAAGCCTTCCGCATCGAGCATTTTTTTCGCCTCTTTGGAGAGATAAGCGAGGTCTCCGCTGTCCATACGGATTCCGTAGAAGGTAAGCGGGATTCCCTCCGCGCGCATCTCCTTGAATACCTGGATTGCATGCGGGATCCCCGAATTTAAGGTGTCGTAAGTGTCGACTAACAGGATACATGCGGTCGGATAGAGTCTCGCGTAGGTACGGAAGGCGGTGAGCTCATCCGGGAAACTCATGATCCAGCTGTGGGCATGGGTTCCTTTTACCGGGACATCGAACATCTGACCGCAGAGCACGTTGGAAGTACCGATACAGCCGGCGATCATAGCGGCTCTCGCACCGTAGATTCCGGCATCCGGACCCTGGGCACGTCTTAAACCGAACTCCATGACTCCGTCTCCGCGGGCTGCATGGACGATCCGGGAAGTCTTTGTTGCGATCAGGCTCTGGTGGTTGATGATATTTAAGATCGCGGTCTCAACAAGCTGGGCCTGCATGATCGGGGCGATGACCTTTACGAGCGGTTCTCTCGGGAATACGACGGTTCCTTCCGGGATCGCGTAGATATCACCGGTGAATTTAAAGGTGGAGAGGTACTCCAGAAAATCTTCCCCGAAGAGTCCTGTGGTGCGGAGATAATCGATATCTTCCTTATCAAAGTGTAAATTTTCGATGTATTCGACAACCTGCTCTAAGCCGGCCGTGATGGCAAATCCGTTTCCATCCGGATTTGTGCGGTAGAATGCGTCGAAGATGACAGTCTCATTTGCATCCTTTGCATGAAAGTAACCCTGCATCATGGTCAGCTCGTAGAGATCTGTAAGCAGCGTCAGGTTTCGTTCGCTCATAATGTTTCTCCTTAAATTTCTCCGCGGTAAGTGTCAGCGGAATATTAAACGCAGCAGTCCGGAGCGTATAAAAATGCCGGACGATAACGACAGCTTAAGTGCGGTTCACCCCAAAAGAACCGGGCGGCTGTCAAACGTGTTGTGGTTGATTATATCAGTTCTTGTGCGAAAAGGCAAATTGCGTGTTAAAAAAGTAACGAACACTTCAAAAGAACGTAAAATGTGCCTAAAAAGTTAAGAAAGAAAACAGGAAGACGGCATCAATATGGAAAGATTTCGCAACTCCCGAGGGATTCCCTTGACTTTTAAATACCTTATTACTATAATTATTTTGATACCAAGGTCAAAAGGTCGGAAATCTGATGCAAGCTTGCTTGCAAGAGGATTTTTGACCTTGGGACCCGCCTAAAACATGAATAAGTAGCCATTTTTCGTAGAAAAATGAGCGGATTATGAATGTTTTGAGGATTGTGGAAGCACGTAGTGCGAAACAATCCGGTATCAAAGGGGGCAAAAGACCTTTTGACCCCAACATCATTATTTTGTCTGAGTGTAAAAAATGTAACTATGAACAGATTCGATGGTTACATTCAGACAATCCATAGAAAAAAGCCATGACGGAGACAGTAGGTTCACAAGCAGAAAGCCAAAGCGAGCCGGGGACGATGGAAGCCCGGTGCTTTTTCGTGAAAGGAAGATCACTCCCGAGCTGGAAGCTGAACCCTGAAAGCGGTACTGCTTTTGGAAAGTAAGTGTACCCGGTGATTCCGCCGTTAAAGGGAACTCATATGTCAGTATGCAGCAATAGGTGGTTAAAAGCGTTATTTTCGCCCTGTTCTCATTGAGAACGGGGCTTTTTTATTACTGATTCAGCATACGACACACAAAACACGAAGAGCATAACAACGAGAAAGTTATGCGCAAAACATTGATTGGAGGAAATGTGTCATGTACGAGAAAGTATCAACAGACCTGAACTTTGTGGACAGGGAAAAACAGGTTGAGAAATTCTGGAAAGATGAAAAGATCTTTGAAAAGAGTATTGACAGCCGCAGAAAAGGAACCCCATACGTATTTTATGACGGACCGCCTACCGCAAACGGCAAGCCGCATATCGGACACGTACTTACCCGTGTTATCAAGGATATGATCCCGAGATACCGCACCATGAAGGGCTATATGGTTCCGCGTAAGGCTGGATGGGATACCCACGGACTTCCGGTAGAGCTTGAGGTCGAGAAGCTTCTTGGTCTCGACGGAAAAGAGCAGATCGAGCAGTACGGTGTTGAGCCGTTCATCGAGAAATGTAAAGAGAGCGTCTGGAAATACAAAGGAATGTGGGAGGATTTCTCCAGCACCGTTGGTTTCTGGGCTGATATGGATAATCCGTATGTTACCTACCATGATGACTATATCGAATCCGAATGGTGGGCATTAAAACAGATCTGGGATAAGGGACTTTTATATAAGGGCTTTAAGATCGTTCCGTACTGCCCGCGCTGCGGCACACCGCTTTCCAGCCACGAGGTCGCACAGGGATATAAGGATGTAAAAGAGAAATCTGCGATCGCCCGCTTCAAAGTGAAAGGCGAGGACGCATATTTCCTTGCATGGACCACAACACCGTGGACACTTCCGAGCAACGTGGCTCTCTGCGTAAATCCGAAGGAGACCTACGCAAAGGTAAAGGCTGCAGACGGCTATACCTACTATATGGCAGAAGCCCTGCTTGATGCCGTTCTCGGAAAGCTTGCGGATAAGGAAAACGGAACTCCGGCATATGAAGTTCTTGAGACATGCACCGGTAAGGACCTTGAGTACAAGGAATACGAGCCGTTATTTGACTGCGCAGTTGAGATCTGCGAGAAACAGCACAAGAAAGCATACTTCGTGACATGTGCGGATTATGTTACCCTGACAGACGGTACCGGCGTGGTACACATCGCACCGGCTTTTGGTGAGGACGATGCCCAGGTGGGCCGCCGTTATGATCTCCCGTTTGTACAGCTTGTAGACGCAAAGGGCGACATGACAAAGGAGACTCCGTACGCAGGCGTATTCGTGAAGAAGGCGGATCCGATGGTCTTAAAAGACTTAAAGGAAAAAGGCCTGTTATTCGAGGCACCGGCTTTTGAGCACAGCTACCCGTTCTGCTGGCGCTGTGACACACCGTTGATCTACTATGCGAGAGAGTCCTGGTTCATCAAGATGACAGCGGTGAAGGATGACCTGATCCGCAACAACAATAAGATCAACTGGATTCCGGAATCCATCGGTAAAGGACGCTTCGGCGACTGGCTGGAGAACGTTCAGGACTGGGGAATCTCCAGAAACCGTTACTGGGGCACACCTCTTCCGGTATGGCAGTGTGAGTGCGGAAAGATGCACTGCATCGGCAGCCGTGAAGAATTAAAGAAGATGAGCCCGAACTATCAGGATGTTGTAAAGAAATACAGCAAGGAGATGGACGGAGACAAGGGGGAGGTTGAGCTTCACCGTCCGTTTATCGATGATGTAGTGATCACCTGCCCGGACTGCGGAAAAGAAATGCACCGTGTACCGGAGGTTATTGACTGCTGGTTCGACTCCGGCGCAATGCCGTTCGCACAGCATCACTATCCGTTTGAGAACCAGGAGCTTTTCCACAAACAGTTCCCGGCACAGTTTATCTCTGAGGCCGTTGACCAGACAAGAGGATGGTTCTACTCCCTGCTCGCTGAGTCCACGCTGCTCTTTAATGAGCCGCCGTACCAGAACGTTATCGTTCTCGGTCACGTTCAGGATGAGAACGGACAGAAGATGAGTAAGTCCAAAGGAAACGCTGTCGATCCGTTCGACGCCCTGAAGACATATGGTGCCGACGCGATCCGCTGGTACTTCTACATCAACAGCGCACCGTGGCTGCCGAACCGCTTCCATGGAAAGGCCGTTATGGAAGGACAGAGAAAGTTCATGGGTACTCTCTGGAACACCTATGCATTCTTCGTTCTCTATGCGAATATTGATAACTTTGACGCGACCAAGTACACACTGGAGTACGATAAGCTTCCGGTTATGGATAAATGGCTGTTATCCAAGTTGAATTCTACGGTAAAGGCAGTGGATGATGACCTTGCGAACTACCGCATCCCGGAGGCAGCAAGAGCACTCCAGGAGTTTGTGGATGACATGAGTAACTGGTATGTCAGAAGAAGCCGTGAGCGTTTCTGGGCAAAGGGCATGGAGCAGGATAAGATCAACGCTTATATGACTCTTTACACAGCACTCGTGACGATCAGTAAGGCAGCAGCTCCGATGATCCCGTTCATGACAGAGGAGATCTACCAGAACCTTGTAAGATCCATTGACAAGACAGCTCCGGAGAGCATCCACCTCTGCGACTTCCCGACCGTTGATGAGGCACATATCGATGCCGAGCTGGAAGCAAAGATGGATGAAGTCTTAAAGATCGTTGTGATGGGACGTGCGGCAAGAAATACCGCAAACATCAAGAACCGTCAGCCGATCGCAAAGATGTTCGTAAAGGCACCGGAGAAGCTTCCGGAGTTCTATCAGGAGATCATCGAGGACGAGTTAAATGTGAAGTCCGTAGAGTTCACAGACGATGTGAGAAGCTTTACCTCCTACACCTTCAAGCCGCAGCTTAAGACGGTAGGACCGAAGTACGGAAAACAGCTCGGAAATATCAAGAAAGCTCTGGCTGAGTTAGACGGAAACGCAGCGATGGATACGTTGAACGAGAAGGGCGCTCTGACCTTCAACTTTGACGGAAATGAAGTCGTTCTCACAAAGGATGACCTCCTGATCGACATGGCACAGACAGAAGGTTATGTATCCGAGGCAGACAATACCGTGACCGTTGTTCTCGACACAACACTGACACCGGAGCTTCTCGAGGAAGGCTTCTACCGCGAGATCGTCAGCAAGATCCAGACCATGCGTAAAGAGGCTGGATTCGAGGTTATGGACCACATCTACGTTTACGCGGACAAGAATGAGAAGATCGCAGATCTGATCAAGAAGTACGCGGACGAGTTAAAGAGCGAGGTCATGGCTGACAACATTATGCTTGGTGAGATGGCTGGCTACACGAAGGAATGGAACATCAACGGCGAGGATGTTGTATTCGGCGTAGTGAAAGTGACAAAATAGACGGATGACAACAGGAAAAAGTTCCGCAGCGCGGGGATTTCATGAACAATATTTATGGACAGACCCGCAATGCGGAACCTTCCTGTAAATAAGGGGTTCACATTGACCGGATCACAGACGCGGCCTGAAGAGGCATGGCGCGGGATCCGGCCATTAAGAGAGTATAAAGGAGGACTTTAGGGGTGAGTCAGACAATTAACAAGGATGAACTGAAGAAGACCATTGTGTTTAACGTAAAGAGCATCTACCGCAAAACGATCGACGAGGCGACTCCGGCTATGGTTTACCAGGCTGTCGCACTTGCAGTTAAGGACATGATCATCGACCGCTGGATCGCGACTCATAAAGAGTACGACAAGCAGGATGCGAAGATCGTTTACTACATGTCCATGGAGTTTTTGACCGGTCGTTTCCTCGGCAACAATATCATCAGCCTCTGTGAGCAGAAGGAAATCGAGGAGGCACTTTCTGAACTGGGCTTTGACCTGAATTCCATTGAGGATCAGGAACGGGATCCGGCACTCGGAAACGGCGGTCTTGGACGTCTTGCGGCATGCTTTTTGGATTCCCTTGCATCTTTAGGCTATCCGGCATATGGCTGCGGCATCCGTTATCGTTATGGAATGTTCAAACAGCAGATCCGTGACGGATATCAGATCGAGGTCCCGGATGAGTGGTTGAAGGACGGCTATCCGTTTGAGATCCGCCGCGCAGAGTATGCGACGGAGGTCAAATTCGGCGGTTATGTGGAGACAGAATGGGACGGAAAGAGAAACCATTTCGTACAGAAGGGCTACCAGTCCGTTATGGCAGTTCCGTATGATATTCCGATCATGGGATACGGCAACAATGTTGTAAACTCTTTAAGAATCTGGGATGCACAGCCGGTGAATACCTTCAACTTAAGCGAGTTCGACAAGGGCGATTACCAGAAAGCCGTTGAGCAGGAGAATCTGGCGAAGACCATCGTTGAGGTCCTTTACCCGAATGATAACCATTATTCCGGAAAAGAGCTTCGCTTAAAACAGCAGTATTTCTTTATTTCTGCCAGTGTTCAGCGTGCCATCAAAAAGTACAAGGAAAAGCATGACGATATCCATAAATTCTATGAGAAGGCATCCTTCCAGTTAAACGATACACATCCGACCGTTGCGGTTGCTGAGTTAATGCGTATCTTACTTGACGAGGAGAACTTAGAGTGGGATGAGGCCTGGGAGATCACGACAAAGACCTGTGCCTACACAAACCACACCATCATGGCTGAAGCTCTTGAAAAATGGCCGATCGAGCTGTTCTCCCGTCTGCTTCCGCGTGTTTACCAGATCGTTGAGGAGATCAACCGCCGTTTTGTAGCCCAGATCCAGCAGAGATATCCGGGTGACAACGAGAAGATCCGCAGAATGGCGATCATTTACGACGGACAGGTCCGCATGGCTTACCTTGCAATCGTTGGCAGCTTCTCTGTAAACGGTGTTGCGAAGCTTCACACAGAGATCCTTGAGAAACAGGAGCTTCGTGACTTCTATGAGATGATGCCGGAGAAGTTTAATAATAAAACAAATGGTATTACCCAGAGACGTTTCCTGCTTCACGGCAACCCGCTGCTTGCAGACTGGGTGACCGATAAGATCGGAAATGAGTGGATCACAGATCTCTCCAATATTAAAAAGCTTTCTGTTTATGTGGATGATGAGAAGTGCCAGCAGGAATTCATGAATATTAAGTACCAGAACAAGATCCGTCTTGCAAAGTACATCAAGGAGCACAACGGCATCGATGTCGATCCGCGATCCATCTTCGATGTTCAGGTAAAACGTCTTCATGAATACAAGAGACAGCTCATGAACATCCTTCATGTGATGTATCTCTATAACCAGTTAAAAGATAACCCGAATATGGACATTGTTCCGAGAACCTTCGTCTTCGGTGCGAAAGCAGCAGCCGGATATAAGCGTGCAAAACTGACCATCAAGCTCATCAACAATGTGGCTGATGTGATCAACAACGATAAGTCCATCGGCGGCAAATTAAAGGTCGTATTCATTGAAGATTACCGTGTATCCAACGCAGAGCTGATCTTCTCCGCTGCGGATGTCAGCGAGCAGATCTCCACAGCAAGTAAGGAAGCATCCGGTACCGGCAACATGAAGTTCATGTTAAACGGTGCTCTGACGATTGGAACCATGGACGGAGCAAATGTGGAAATGGCAGAGGAAGTCGGCAAGGAGAATATGTTCATCTTCGGTGCGTCCGCAGATGAGATCATCAACCTTGAAAACAACGGCGGCTACAACCCGATGGATATCTTCAACAATGATCAGGATATCCGCCGTGTGCTGATGCAGCTCATCAACGGCTACTATTCTCCGCAGGATCCGGAGCTGTTCCGCGATATCTACAACTCCCTGCTCAACACCCAGAGCAGCGACCGCGCAGATACCTACTTTATCTTAAAGGACTTCCGTTCCTATGCGGAAGCACATAAGAAGATCGACCAGGCATACCGCGATGAGAAGTGGTGGGCAAGAACCGCGATGCTCAACACCGCATCCGCAGGAAAGTTCTCTTCCGACCGTACGATCGAGGAGTATGTAAGAGATATCTGGCATTTGAAGAAGATCAAGGTAGAGCTGAAATAATGTAACTGTGAAGGTACTTGACAGTTACGGATAACATAAAAAACAGACCCGTCTCATACAATAGTGATATCAGAAAAATTCGGAAGGGAGTTTTTCGGGCAATCTGCCCGGAAGACTTCAGGATCTGAAATCCGGTATCACAGGTGTATGAGGCGGGTATTTTTTATGAAGCGTTTTTTTATGGTCTTATGGATGACGGTCATGATCCCCTATGTGACAACGCTGGCGTGGACAGGCCGGATCCGGACGGATTCGGGGGCGGAGGTCCCGGCGGAAGAGTTTCTTACCGGAGTCGTTGCGGCGGAGATTCCGGCAGAGTACGGGATCGAGACATTAAAAGCACAGGCGGTGCTTGCGAGGACATATATCTACCGGCTTGTGGATCCGGGGCTGGAACGTATCCGGGAAGAGGAACTGGACATAGATTGTCTCAGCATGAGGGAGATGGAGAAAAAATGGGGGAAAGAACATTTTAAAGAGTATTACGGGAAGATCCGTACCGCGGTGCAGGAGACAGAAGGACTCGTTGCGGAGTACGACGGGGAGCTGATCGAGCCGTTTTACTGTGAAGCGTCGGCAGGAAAAACGAGGGAACTTGCCACATATCCATATATCCGTTCGGTGGAGAGTCCGGGAGATCTGGAGGCCGGAGAATTTTTATGCGTCCGGACCTTTACGGAAGCGGAGTTTGCGGATAAGATCGGAAGAATCGGCGGGCCGCGTCCGGGAGCGGACGGCATTGCGGAAAAAATTCAGATCATCGAGCGGGATGATGCCGGGTATGTGAAGCGGGTTCAGATCGGGGATATGGATTACAGCGGGGATGAGGTCCGGGATTCTTTGGGGCTTTTATCGTCTTGCTTTCATTTTTCGTCTGCGGACGGGAAGATCCGGGTGTCATCGAAGGGGATCGGCAGCGGCTATGGATTTTCCCAGACAGGGGCGGACGCGATGGAGAGAGAGCAGGGGAGTGAGTTCCGGGAACTGTTGAAATATTATTTTCAGGGGATTGAGATCGTGAAAATTGCGGAGTAAAAGAAGATAAAAGGTGGATACTTCCAGAAAAAAGTATGATTTCGTGTATAACTTCACCGCCGCGGGTAAGAATATTACCGAGGTGATAAACGTGAAAGAAAGAGGAAATCAGCTTTTCAAGGACAAATTTGTCCTTGTCATGCTCGTACTTGGCCTGTTGACTATTGTTGCGGCAGCAGGCGCTGTAAGAATCCAGAAGGGGAGAGAAAATATCGGAGAGAGCCCCTATCTGGAGATCGAAGACCCGGACCATGTGATCGCGGGGGATTCCAACGCAGGAGCGGAGTCCGGCGGCGATACACTGGCAGGGGAACTGGCGGCATCCGGGGATGAAGCCGGAAATGGAAACCTTGCCGGAGACGGCACAGCTGTCGGTCTGGCGGACAATGAGAATGGTGCCGGAAATGGCACTGGTTCCGGCACTTTTTCAGGGGAAATTTCGGTGGACACCAGTCTTGCTGACACGTCAGATAGCGCCCTGACAGGCGATCATTCCATGGCGGAAGCCGGTGCCGCTGTCAGCGAATCCTTGGTTCTCGATTTCGCAGACACAGACAAGCTCTCCTGGCCTGTGACCGGAAATATCGTTCTTGGCTACAGCATGGACACCACGACCTACTTCCCGACTCTGGACCAGTACAAAGTCAACCCCGCCAATGTGATCCAGAGCGAGGTCAGCACCCCGGTATCGGCTCCGGCGGACGCCAGAGTGGTCTCTGTTGGGACAAACGAGGAGATCGGTAATTATGTTGATCTCGATTTGGGAAACGGCTATACTGCCGTCTGCGGCCAGTTAAAAGAGATCCCTGTTGTAGAAAATGAATATGTCCGACAGGGGGATCTTCTGGGCTATGTCGCCGAGCCGACAAAGTACTACGCGGTGGAAGGCACGAATGTGTTCTTCGAGTTTCTGAAGGACGGCGTGCCGGTGGATGCGCTGGATTTTCTGGAGTGAGAGATCACGATTACACGTAATTTGCAAAGTTAAGCCAAAAAGCCTTCAGGGAAGCTCTCTGGAGGTTTTTTTATATATCAGGAAATTTCAGGAAATTCCCTGTTGCATAAAAAGGCACTAACGTGCCAAAGGTGCATATTCTAATATCAGAACAAATAAAGGAGACATCCGCATATGAATTGCAGAAATTCCGATCTGCCGGATACCGCTATGGGTCCGTCCTGCGGCTGCGGCAGAAGTCTGTCTGATATTTCCGGCCCGGGACCTGTTGTGCGTCCGGTGGCCAACTTTTGTTTTGACGACAATGATCCAAGATTTCCGATAGGAATGGGATATGTTCCGATGCAGATGTGGGGGACCATATATCCGTTAGCCAGAGGTTTTGTCCGGGGAACGATCTTCCCGTCCCTGGATCTTCCATTTGCCGTGGGGAGGTGCAGAAGATGAGGGAACTATATCGATGCAGCATGATGCCGGGAATGCCGGCAGAACCCGTGAGTGACTCCCGCCTGTCAGCGCAGGATGTGATGCCTGCGTGCAGTACGTGTCAGAGCGCCGGGGGCATGACCGTTCAGGATAAAGAGCTGTTGATGCGTCAGATCATGGAAGCCGGTTTTGCGATGGACGACGTTGCCCTGTTCTTAGACACTCATCCGGAAAATCAGGATGCGCTTCGCTATTACAAAGCGGTCCGTGATATGCGTGACCAGTCCATGGCTGCCTATGAGAGGCGGTTTGGGCCGCTGAGATACACCGATGTCACGTCCATGTCCTGGAACTGGGTAACTGAAAAATGGCCATGGGAAGGAGGATGCTAAGATGTGGGTCTACGAAAAAAGATTGCAGTTTCCGGTAAATATAAAGGAACCGAATGCGAAGATGGCGCAGTTTATTATGAGTCAGTATGGTGGACCGTAGTGCAGAAACCTATAATAATGCCACAAACCCTTATTTTATCTGGGTTTGCGGCGCTTATGCGTAATAGTGGAAATGAATTTCTTTTTGCGCCTGGTCAACAACAATATCCGAAATAATGCTGCGGACCGCAGCACCCTTCACATCGTAGCTGACATCTGGATCCGAGAGAAGACTATATACATCTTTGATCCGGTTCAGAACCTCTTCCTCGGACGGAACATCATCCGGAGTGGAAGCAGCCAGCTCTTTTAGCCGTTCAATCTCGGCAAGCAGCTCCTGCCGCTCATTTGCAATTCTAAGTTTATTATCCTTGTATTCTTCAAGGGTGTCAATCCCAGATTCATAAGCATCCCGGATTCTGCTCTCCTTTACAGCAACACGGGATAGTGCTGCATCAAGGATGGAAAGCTCATCGGTGCCTTCGGAAGGCTGCTTTCTGATGTGCTCAAACTCGACAGTCCCCGATTCGATGACAGAGTGCAGGGAAGCCATTAAAGCGGCTTCTGCCTTTCGGACAGAGATCGACGCAGGACCTTTATGGATGCCTTTCGCGTATTTCCAGCATACGAAAGTGTCTCCACGTTTTTTCACACGACCGGCCCGGTTGAAAGAGAGGCTTGCACCGCAGATTGAACAATGGAGCAGACCGGAGAGCCAGTGCTTGCAGGAAGACACGTCCCGCCGATTAGCCGGGCGGTATTCCTGATTCAGGCGTTCCTGCGCCGATTCAAAGCAATCAGTGACGGAGGAACGTACTTCGTGGGTGCCTTGAAAAGAATACCCATTCCATTCAACCGTACCGGCATAGAATTTATTATGCAGGATCCGGGAAACTGTCCGACGTTCAAAAGGTGTCCCGCGCTTGCTGGTCCATCCCCGCTCATTGCATTTTCTGGCGATTCCGGTCATGTCCAGACCGCTGACGTATGCCTGAAAAATATATTCCACGATCGGATACTTCTCTTCATCGATCACAAAGGGCTTTCCATCCCCTACAGCCTTGTAGCCGAGAGAAGGAACGACTTGATATCCATTCCGGAGCGCCTTTTCGGTCATACCGCGGAGCACTTCGCCGGAAAGATTGTACGAATAATATTCGTCAAACCACTCAATAATGGATTCGATCAGCCTGCCGAACATCCCGTCAGCAATCGGCTCTGATACACTTTTGATCTCCACGCCGCATTTTTTCCGGAGGACACCTTTGTAAAAGGTACTTTCCTCCTGATTGCGGGCAAAGCGGGAGAACTTCCAGAGATACAGACGTTCAAAGGGAGCCGGGTTCTGGGATTTTGCGACGGCGATCATCTTCTGGAACTCCGGCCGGTTGCCGGCCTTTCTTCCGGAAATGCCTTTTTTCTCTTCGAAAATATACTCCGGAGGAATAATAAAGCCGTCTTTTTTTGCCTCATCCAGGATCACACGGAGCTGTGCATCGGGGGACAGCTCTGCCTGATCATCGGTGCTGACGCGGATATAGGCAGCGCCGATCCTTAAATTTTGTGCCATAATATATCATCTCCTGTAAACCATATGGATTTAGGGTATAAAAAATACACCCCTTGCCAAGATGTTCCAGGAATGATATAATTCAGGTGTTCAGGCTGATTATATCTTCCCGGAGCATCCGGCAAGAGAAAGTCTATGTGAAGCCGTCCGGTGTTCCAGCACCGGGCGGTTTTGCTATTTATGGGAGTTGCACCGGTGCAACTTTAATTCAAAAGATCCCGGATCCGGATCGTGAGTCCTGGATAGATTCCAACAGGAACATCAGCATCGAAAGAATAAAGGCAGGGGTCACTGTCGTTTTCATAGCAGTAGACGACAACCTTTTCCTTTGCCGGATCTACGATCCAGTATTCACGGACACCGGCCTGAGAGTAGATCATGTTCTTCAGGCTGTAGTCCATCTTACGGCTGGACGGAGAGACAATCTCGAAAATGAGATCCGGGGCTCCGGAGCATCCGCGGTCAGTGAGTTTGTTTGGATCACAAATCACGGAGAGATCTGGTTCTACCCAATCCTTATCACTGGCATCAAGGTTGACAGCGAAGGGAGCTGGGTATACACGACATGAGCCGCCGTGATCACTGATGTATTTGCGGATAAAATAATGCAGTCCGGAAACCAGTTCCTGATGAATCCGGCTCGGAGGAGCCATATCATAGAATTTGCCGTCGATCAGTTCAGCACGTTCGCCCTCTGGAAGATTCCAGTAGTCCTCAGACGTATAATTGCTTTTTAATAATGGCATGAGATCACTCCTTTGAAAAAACGATATTCTCGAATCTTTCCGGGCACCCGGTAAGAAAATTTTGGTTAAGCCGACCGGTGCTGGTAGCACCGAGCGGCTTTTATATATAAAATCGATGATTAGTTTAAATGGGAGATAGCGTAATCAGCTTCTTCCTGGGTGAATTTTTCGCCGGCATCAGATGTAAGCTGATCACGAATAGCTTCCGGGGACATAGACATTGTATCCTGATAGTTTTTTGCAGTTGCAAGAGCGTTTGCATTCCAGTCTGCTTCAACGTTATCGACAGCATACTGCGCTTCTTCGGAGGTGAAACTGTCACCGTACTCGGATGTAAGCTGATCATATAATCTGGCTTTTGAAAAGTGCATGGTGTCGCTATAATTTTGGGCGGAAGCAAGAGCGTTTGCGTTCCAATCCGATACCACATTATCGACGGCATACTGTGCTGCTTCAGCAGAAAATTTTTCACCGTACTCGGATGTAAGCTGGTCATACAGTTTGGCTTTTGAAAAATGCATGGTATTTGCATACACATCGGCTTTTTTCAGCGCTGATTTATACTCGGTTGGAATGTTAGCTTCAGTTGTGTTAGCCTCAGTGCTGGCTTCAGATGTAATAGCCTCATTGCTCTCAGAGACTGCGGCGATTGTAGCTGTAGCAGTAGTGGTCTCGGAAACAGAATCGGAAGTGCCGCCGAAACAGGATCCCAACACGCCAAGAGCAACAACAACACCAATAACAACCAGACAACCCTTTCCTTTTTTACCATTTACGTTTTCCTTTTTCATATTCTTTACCTCTCTTTTTCATATTAGTAGATTTCCGCGTATTACAAGATAGAAAAGAAAAAATATTTTGTATAATAGATGACATGCCCCACTCAGGACAGGCTGACTACTAAGTGGAGAGTGCATATATGGAAGTATTAACGTGGCAAGCGCGCAGAAAAAATGGGTTGACACTACAGCAGTTGGAAGCCTTGACGGGGATCGGAAAGACCACACTTAATAATATTGAGAATGGTCGTGTATCTCCAACACTGAAGCAGTTGGAAACCATTGCGCGAGCGCTCGACATGCACATCAATGACTTGTATGAATCTGGATACAAATAAGTATATCATGAATTCAAATGGCAGTGCGGTGTTAGTCATCGATTTCCCGATATCGGGAAATCGATCGCGAATCTATTCACAACCATATTGATTCGCTATATAATCGAATCAAAGAAAGGATGGTGATGCGAATGGATACACGCCGCAAAATCTATGATCTGCTCACCAAGATCTCTTCAGAGAGAGATCTGATCCGAATCTACAAGTTCATGCAGTATGTCTATCTACATACGAGCGGGGGACAGAGCTGAAAAGCTTTGTCCTTCGCTTTTTCTATATTCAATTCTATCTGATAGGAAATTACTTCTTTAATTTATCTAATACATACGCCTTTACTTTATCACGCAGCTCTTTCGGCAACGATATATAAAGATCAATGATTTGCCGGTCAATATCATCCAATTCATACTGCAGACATAGCTCATCCAGAATTGTCTGCGGTAAATCATCAAAAGGATCACCCTCGCCGTAAATTAAAAAATCATAGCTGACATTGTATTCTCGGCATATGGCTTTGGCCATCTGATCAGTAAGGCTGCGTTCGTCATGTTCAATTTTGGAAATGGAGCCTTTTTGCACACCCAGTTTCTCTCCAAATCTCTCTAAAGTTAAGCCGAGTCTCTTTCGAATTTCTTTCACACGCTCACCTTGCGTCATTCTGTTCACCTTCTTTCTAAGTATACAATACCACGACAAAATAGAAAAAGCAATAGAAAAGTTGTCAAAGGACACAAAACGATATTGACAAAGTATCCATAGGAGAGTATTATGTAGTCAAAGGAAACTGAAAGCGATTTGAGAAAGGAGACGATCATATGTTGCAGACCAGAGTAGAAAACCTGCAGAGTCAGGAAACAGATGTGAAAGAAATGATCGACATCATCAAAGAGATGGATCCAGCATTAAAGCTGGAAGTCAAAGGGATTCTGAAAGGAATCAAGATGATGGAAGAAGCTGGCCGGAAGGCAGTATAAGGCTGATCGGAAGAGGATGGAAGGGAAGGAGGCGAGAATAATGCTTATTAAAGAAACAAGAAGTGCGGATATGGAACGGGACAACAAAGTTACAGTTCTTATTGACAGTAAGAATTCGTCAGATGCGTTAGAAGTGTATAAAGCAATTACGGCGGCGCTCCAAAAAGAGAACCGCCACCGTAACAGAGACATCAGCTATAGAGTTATTTGCAGCGATACAAAATAGTCATTTTAAACGCGACAAATATTTTGCAAATTTTGCCTGTAAATTGCGAGCTGATATAGAAGCTTTTTTAATATCGTTAAGAGTTGCTTTAGAACAAGAGGGATCTTTGGAACATTCTTTCATGTACTCAAGTGCGTTGTCAAGTGCCTGTTTCAATATAAAAACCTCATCAAAAGTGAAAAGCAGATCTGGGCAAATATCAGACGGCGAAAAACATCTGACGGATGTTTCGAAATTATAATTGCCGGGAATATCAACGGATTCAACGGACTCATAATCAACATCGTCATAAGATGAGCTGATTGCGGAAAAAGACAATGATACGGGCATATCATCCTCTTCATCCCCGTCAAGTTCATAGATATCCACATACTCATAGCCGTCTGAAGCGACTTCGTACAGTTTATTGATTAGATCTTGTACTTTGTAGGTAGCCATAGAAACCTCCAGATAATAAATTATTTCAGCAACGGTTGCCGATATATTTAGCTTATCGCAAAAAACGAGTCTGGGCAAGAGGGGGAATTGGCAAATGAGAATATGGACAGGAAGGAAGTGAGAAAATGATCATGGTTATCGACGGATCCATTACAGCAGACGAAATGAAAGAAATCAAGAAAGCATTGAGGAAAATCAAGAAAGCCAGAGAAGAGAAGGGGAGAAGCGAAGTTCGTTATATGATAAAAAATTCCCAGTAGTGTGAGGTGAGAACTACTGGGAATAAGGAATTATAAGAGGTGAGAACTGATGTTGATACCATTGAGGTATTCTTTTTCTAACTCTTCATTGTTAGGAAGTGCGTCAACCCCATCGAAATCGGCCCATACCGTAGTGTCATGTGCTTTACATGCTGAGAAGCTAATACTTGCTGGCAAGTCATCATCGGCTTCTAAGAATGAGAGTCTGACATATTCAGAACCACTGCGGCGAATGTCCTGAAGGCGGGAACGCAGTTCAGAAACACTGACAATAATGCTATCCATAAAAAACTCCTTAAATGTTTACTCAGTCCTGGCGGGGACCTGTAAAGAGAGTATACGGCAAAGGCGGGAGAAAAGCAATCATGAGAATATGGACAGGAAGGAAGTGAGAATTAAAACGATGGGAACAGGAATTTTTCTCGATTATGAAAAAGGGATTCTTCTGGTGAATGGAGAAAAAACAAATTGCCCGGTACGGGTAGTGTTAAAAACGGGTGATGGAAGAGATATGGCAAAACTCATGAATTATGAGAATCTGACACCCGAAAGTGCAGATTCTGTAACAGAAGTAACTGTAGATGTTCGTGGATTGCAGGATGTATCAAAATAAGAATCCCGCACAGAGATAAAAAATCTGTACGGGATGAGCATTAATAGTAATATTTGCAAGAACTCACGCGACCATCAGGGCCTTTTGCATAATTCAGTTCTTTGAGTGACAAGACATTGTCGTTTTCGTCCTGAAAAAAAGTACCTATCCATTCAGGATGAGCGAATTTTAAAGAGCATGCAATGTAGTTGCCATATTGATCAGAGGCTGGAGTTCCATCGAAAGTGACGGAAGGATATTTAAGAGACATGTATTGCATATAAATTTCCCCCTTTCTTACATACTCGGCTCTGGCCGGAGCCTGTAGTGAAAGTATAGGACAAGGGAGAGAGAAAAGCAATCATGAGAAGATGGACAGGAAGGAGGAGAGAGACATGAAAAACATGGAGAGCATCCATATTGACTTATCCAAGAAGATTTTCCTTCTTAACGGAAGACCTATGGAAGATGTATCAGAACTGCATCTGGATTTTGAAAAAGGAGAATGGTCGCTGCAGGTAACAGAAACAGCAACGTATATCGATCAGGAACCAGATAGAAATCGCGGCATAACCTAAAGAGGGGTGGTGTGATGGAAATGAAAATCGTGAACCATATCAAGATCGATGGACAGGAATATCTGTTCGAGGAACTGTCTGATGAGCGAAAAAGAGATATAGCCTGTCTGATACAGGAGAATGCAATGAAGGCAGCAGGATACTGCAAAGTAACGAGAAAGGAGGCAGCAGGGTGAGATACAAGTGCGATAAGTGCGGAGACACAATCTATGTGGATCCGGGAGACGAGAGACTCTGCGATACCTGTGCGCAGAAAATCCGGATTAAATCGAAAGAACAGGAAAACTACTATGAGAGGTGGAGAAAGACATGGGGAAATGCTATTGCTTCGTGATCGATCAGCGGAAAGATCAGTTTGAACGGGCGAGGGAGAGAAGAAACCGCCGCCGGATCCGGGAGGCTCTTGCTGTGTGGAAAGCAGCGATACAGATTGTGTGGGCACTGGTTATTTTGATGATGACAGCGCTTGGAATTCTTGTCACTCTGCTGGCTGTGAGCAATCGTATAGGCGTCAGCTGTGTCGCAACAACATTTATTATGTGCGCAGTCGGCGGACCGATAGGCGAGGCGCTGATGGGCGGAAAAGAGTAAAAAAATAGGAGCTGTGGGGACAGCTCCAAGGTGCGTGTGCTACGCAAAAATCTCTACATACAGAGTAGCACAAAAGCACCGAAAAAGCAAGGGTTTGACGAGTCTTTTCGGACTCGATTAAGGGATTAACTTTAGAGGTGTGGAATGTACAGAAGGATCATTTATAAAGCGGGAGCCACGAGGGAGATCATTAACTGTTATCCCAGAGGTATGAGAAAGGGAGTAGAGCATAACCTGTTGGGGAAAAAGACCAGTGAAGAGATGCAGGAGGCGAACCGAAGACAGGCGAGGAGAAAGCTGGAACGTCTGATCAATGCGAACTTTCGACCGGGTGACTGGCATATAACACTGACCTATCGGGGGAAGGCGAGTCCATCTCCGGAAGCAGCGAAGAAAGAACTGACGAATTTCCTTGAACGTTTGCGAAACCGCTTCCGGAAGTTTGGATACGAACTGAAGTACATAGTCGCAACCGAGTATGTGGCAAAACATATCCATCATCACATGATCGTGAATAACATCAACACCGGATCCGAGACAACAGCGGACATGGTACGGAAGTTATGGACGCAGAATGGACCGGAAGCGATCCGCGGAAATCCAAAATATGTCCAGTTGTACGATACGGGAGAGTATAGCCAGCTGGCGGACTATCTGATCAAAGAGACAGAGAGAAGCTTCAGACGGAAGGACAGCGCTGTGGGACAGAGATATTCCTGTTCCAGAAATCTGATCCAACCGAAGAAAACAACAAAGGACAAGCCCAATAAGACTTGGAAGAAGGAACCGAGACCGTCTCCGGGATACTACATCCTTCCGGACAGCCTGTATAACGGATTTGATATGTTGGGATATCCGTACCAGAGATACGTGGAGGTAAAACTGAATCCCACAGATGCAGACTGGGAAACAAAGAAGACCCCTTCGGGGCATGTCACAAAAGGCACCCGTTCACATAGCACCAGCCACCGGCCGCGTGCCGGTGGGGAAAGGAGCCGCAGATGACAGACATTCATGCGATTATCAGTAAAGCAACAAGCGATCTTATAGATCTTACAGGATATGAAAAGGCTGTGGATATACAGTCCGTGCTGTATATGAATCTCTCCGGCTATACGCTGGCGGAAGAGTGTACGGAGGTAGCAGAGGCAGGGGACAAGCTGGCAGAGGCTGTGGAGAGCTGGATGATCGAGTTGGGGCTGCAGGGCTGCACAGAATCAACGATCAGAACCTATGCCTATAATTTGAGGAGTTTCCTTGCGGATGTGCCGAAAGCCCTGGAGGATATCACGGAGCGGGATATCAAGATGCACCTCGCGAGAGGAAAAATGGGGAAAATGAATGTCCGCTGCACAAGAAAGTGGTCAGACGCAACATATAACCTGCGTCTCCGGGCACTGCGCGGCTTTTTCAATTATTGCTATGAGTACGACCTGATCCCGGAAAACCCGATTAAGCGGATCAAGGACACGAAGACTGCCCATGTTATGCAGCCAATCATGACCGCAGAGGAGCGGGAGATGGTGCGGAGTAAGTGCCAGACAGAGCGGGAGATTGCTCTGGTGGATTTCCTGTATAGTTCCGGAGTTCGCGTATCGGAGTTGGTCAGCTTAAACCGTCAGGATATCGATTTCCGCCGCCGGAGAGCGAAGTGCTTCGGAAAAGGGCGGAAGGAACGGGAAATCACGTTTTCAGCAGAGTGTGGAGTACACATGGCGGAATATCTCGCTCAGCGGACAGATCATAACGAGGCATTATTTGTCAGCTCGGTTAAGCCGCATCAGCGTCTCACGAAGGCCGGGATCAGGACTCTGTTGAAGAACATAAAGGCGCGTGATGAGCGTCTGGCGAGGGTGAAACTGACGCCGCATGTATATCGGCGCACCCGCGGAACAGATCTAATCAACAGGGGAATGCCTGCGGAGCTGCTTGCGAAAAAACTCGGACACGAAAATGTTCAAACATTGCTCATGTGCTATGCGGAGATCCGTCAGGAGACTGTGTGGGCGGCAGAGGAAAAATATGGCTGAGGAAGGTGAAGAATTGAAAGGTTACTATGAAAGAAAGATCCGGAATCTGGAAGAAGCGCTTGAAAAGGCGCTTCAGGAGACGGAGAGAGAACGGTCGGCAAGGGAAGAAGCGACCAGATATATCTATGCGCTGCTGAAGCAGATGGGAGGACATACCATCGTGCGTGTTGAAGAGCTTCAGCAGCAGGACGGACAGCTTATGTGTAGAGTAAACCGGGCAGCAGGCGTTGTCCGGATGAATATTGAGAAAAAGGAGAGTCGAAAATGTTTGAAAAATACGGGGAATTTGACAGTTATGAGGAGATCAACCGCGCGGCGGCCGCGCAGTTAGCGGAAGGTGACGAGGAAGCCATCTATGCGATCGCGGAGGAGAACGGGATCGATCGAGAGGATGCAGAGGATTATATCGCCGGGGATGCGCCGGAGCTTGTGACTGCGATCATGGCAGCGAACGGGAAACTGAAGGTCGAAGCGGCGGAACTGCAGCCCAAAGAGATCATGGCGGACTGGCTGGATTACATCCAGATCCAGTGCTTTGAAGATCCCGAGATGCGTCTGGCAGTGCGCAGGAAGGGAAAGAGCCTGAAAGAGTGCATCGGGAAGCTCATGAAGTGGTCCTTAGACCATGCCGAGGCCGTGGACAAGGACATCATCAAGGCAGCAGGACTCCCAGAATGGGCACAGAAAGGCTGTGAGCTCGGGATCCCAGGGATGGGTACGGCAAAGCAGCTGATTAAAGAGTATTATCTGGGAGGTGGAGAGAATGCTGGTGTATAAAGCGACAAAGGCTGATATGACCTGCACGATGGGAGATGGAACATTCCAGTATATGCTGAATGTCCCTGCCCACGCAGACAGTACGAAGTGCGGAAACCGCGGTCTCCACGCATGCGAGTATGTCTTGGACTGCTTCCGGTATTACAGTCTTGATGATCGGATCTTTAAGGCAGAGGCAGAAGGCCCCATCGATGAGGACGGAGAGAACACGAGGATCGCGTGTGAGCGGTTGACACTTACACAAGAACTCACGCGGCGGGACATCGTGAAAGAAGCAATAAAGTATATGGTCCGCCATCCAGAGCGAGAGTGGGAGATGGACATGTATCGCATAAAGGTCCAGAAAGACAAAGCAGAAGGGAACGGCGATGGGATTGTGATCGCCAGAGGAAAGAAGCCGATGGCACGAGGAAAGAAGGGGGATATTCTGGCACTTGTGATGGAAAAAGAATCGGGATGGTTCCAGAGAATCGCCATCGGCGAAATAGATGGCAAGAATGGAAAAGAGGGCATCTGGTATAGCATTTTACCGGATGGGCGTACCGTGGAGGTGGTGGGATGAAGATTAAACAGGGAAAGAGCCTGCCGATCCCGGAATGCACGCTTGGAGGGAAGCGGATCATCGCGGCAAGGACCACGGATCTCCTGATCCTCGACTGCTACAAGGACTGCGTACATGTGGGACGATACCTCATGAATGTCGAAACCGGAGAATATGGAATCCTGCGGGGAGATATATACACCGCAGAGAAGCTCATGCGGGCATTTGACAGGGACTACTGGTATTGCAGTATCGAGATCGATCTGGAAGACCGGGACGAAGAGATCATACAAGAGGCGCTGCGGTCCAAGATGAGATATGCGCCGCAGAGTGCCGTGTATCTGATCGATGAAGTGGAAAGAAATTATCTATCCGACAAAAGATGGGAAAAGGAGCGGAGAAGAGAGCAGCGCATAAAAGACCTGATGGACAGTGTCCCCGAAGTCCCGGAAGGCTTTGAGGTGTGGGCAGCAGAAGCAGTATGGAAAAAGCCTTATCCGACATACAAAACCGATGATGAGTACGCATGCCCATCCTGCGGGAAAAAGATCGCACCGGCCATGATCAAGGGAGTACGACACAATGACGTGATCACCTGCGCATGCGGGAAAGACCTGCAGATCAAAAAAAGAGGGAAAAAGACGGAAAAGTGGAGCCGGGTGATGCTGATCCAGGAGACCACGGCTGGGCAGACTGTACTAAGGTATTTTGACATTCAGTCGATTTTTATGGGAAGGTACCAAATTATCGTATCTGAGGCGATTCGGATATTTGTGTCAAAAGCCAGCCTGTTTGGGGGACAACGTATAAAGATCTATTATAAGCAGTGCGGAAAATACGATGATTACGATGGTTATGACGAGCACAATCCGGCCAACCGCACGACAGGGGATTGCTATCTGTATCCAGCGGGGATTGGAGAAGCCTTGAAGGGCACAGACTATACCAAATTGGGACGGCTGCTTTCGCAGATGGCATCGGCCGGAATCGAGGCACGATACAATAAAATCATGATCTTGCACAATTGGCCAGATATGATCGGGCTTATAGAGTACCTGTTCAAGGGCAGATTTTACCGGCTCATGCAGGAAGAGCTCAGCTGCCACATGTGGTCAGACGGTACCTACCAAGGCACTCTGGATCTCAGGGGCAAGACGATCGAGGAGATCATGCGGATCGGAGACCGACAGAAGATCAACCGCCTCCGGGACCGGAACGGAGGAGAGCTTGAGAGGAGCTGGCTTGCATATGGGGACGAAACAGACGAGAGGATCTCCGATGCATTTCTGAAATTTGCTGGACAGGCAGGTCTGTATGAGAAAAATGCAGGATTTGCCCTTGGGAACATGTCGCCTGAACAGATCATGAACTACGTACAGAGGCAGCAGGATACAAGCTATCCGGGGAAATCAGCATCGGAAGTAATCACGCAGTGGAGAGACTATCTGGCGATGTGCAAAAGGCTGGGGAAGCGTACCAATGATGAGATGGTATACCGACCGAGAGAACTCAAGCGTCGGCATGATGAGGCCGTGGAAGCAATCCGAAAGCTGGACATGATTGAAGAGATGAAGCGCAATGCGGAAGCCAAAGAACGCCGCGCAAAGGAACTTAGAGAGAAATATCCAGGTGCGGAAGAAATCCTGGAAGAGATTGCTCCCAGATACGAGTACGAAAATGCCGAGTACAAGATCATCGTCCCGCGGCACCTCACTGACATTATGTCGGAAGGAAATGCCCTGCACCACTGCGTAGGAAGCACAGACCGATACTTTGAGCGGATCCGGGATCAGGAGACGTATATCTGCTTTCTGAGACGCCAGGAAGAGCCGGAACTGCCGTACTATACGATCGAGGTGGAGCCGGGAGGCACGATCCGCCAGCATCGGGGGATGTATGACGAGGAGCCGAATATTGAGGAGATCCGGGGATTCCTCCGTGAGTGGCAGAGAGTATTGAAAAAGCGCCTGCACAGTAAGGACTGGAAGCTGGCAGCAGAAAGCAAGGTTAAGCGAGAAAAGAATCTGGAAGAACTCAGAAAAGCAAATAATGAGCGTGTCTTAAAGGGACTCGCGGAAGATTTTATGGAGGCAGTGTAGAAGATGGAGATTGTAGAAAGAGAGAATAGTGAGGTTAAGACTACTGTTTCGTATAGAGAACTGAAAATCGCAATGGATTCCGAAATGGGAAAAGCTGCAGAGAGCTTTGTCCGGATCGGATATCTATTCAAGATGGCGAGGGACACAGATGTCCTTCAGGAATCCGGATACACATCGTATCTGGAATTTGCGCAAAAAGAATATGGGATGGACAAGTCCCAGGTGAGTCGGTTTATCAATATCCATACAAAGTTCTCTGATCCAGAAGATCCGACAAGATTAAACGAAAAGTATCAGGGGTTCGGATCCGCGAAGCTGGCGCTCATGCTGACACTTCCGGACACAATCATAGAAGAATTGACACCGGTCTTTGCAAAGAGTGATATCCAGGCGGTAAAAGAAGAAATCGAAGCTGAAGGGAAGGTATCCGATCTGGAAATCATTGCGGAGCAGGCAGAGACTACAAAGGAGCCAGACGGGCAGCAGGACGTCCTGCATCAGGTAGTGGATCAGATTCTTGACGGTGATCTCTACATGCGTATCAAGATCCGCCAGGCACTCAAGTCAAGTCGAAAAGAAGCGCTGCTTCAGGAGATTCTGGCACCGGCCGGGGAAGCGATGCACTCCGTCCGGATTAAAGGTGTGGGGCGGCTGATGCTGTCAGTCAAGGGACTGGATACAGAGATCGCACTGATCAATGTCCGGAGTGACAGCAAGGAGATGTACTCATGGGAGGCAGTGATCCGGGCGGTCGAAGATTACTGCACCAGCCATACGGACCCGGAACCAGAGAAAAAAACGGAAGTTGCACCGGAGCAACCGGAAAAGAAGCCTGAAAAGCGGAAGATATCCAAGGTGACGAAAGCCAAAGGACCAGAGAAACTGCCAAGCCGCTCGCGGAAAGAGCCCCAGGAGGAGGCACCGTCAGAGCAGACCGCCCCAGAAACTCCTACAACGCCTGTAGCCATCCATAGCACAGCGCCCGCCGGATTTGTGGGGGATGAGAAAGTTGAGGAGGGAAACAGGCAGCAGGAGCCCCAACTGGAAGGGCAGATGGAAATCGAACAGTTTCCACAATATCTCCCGGAAAATCATATCAAATGCCACGATGGCAGCGAGGTCCAGGAGAGCGAGGATGCGCGGATCCGGGCAGAGTGGAGACGGCATGTGGAGAACATCTGCACACCGATACTGACTTATGTACGCCAGCATTCGGAACTCATCCAGAAAATCACGATCACAGAGGAGGGTATTGTCATTGAGTAATAGAGCGCCAAGCATGATTACAGTACATCCAAGCGTCGATCCGCTGGGCGGTATATATCCGGCAGAAATCGACAGGCTCAAAAACAAAATAAAGCTGGGAGATCGCATATCCGTAACTACGATGAAGGGATATGTAAACATAAATCCGGACAGTACAAAACCAGGGATTGCACACCGGCGGGGAACCGTGATTGCAAAGCATAAGCATCTGATCGTGCTGGAGTATCCGGGAGGACTCACAGAAGCTTTCCGATGGGCAGAAATTGCGGATAAGGTAGCGATATGAAGAACCTCTATATGCTGAAGAACATCCGGACAGGCGTCATAGAATATGACAATCTGTACGCGCAGGACGTGCATGATCTGATCGGGATCAATAAAAGCTGCATAAGCAAATACGAAAAAAGCAAAAGCGTATATAACGGCACATGGCGGATCATGATGTCAAGCGGCACAGAGCTATGGACGGAGTACACCAGGGACGCATGGGACACATACCGGAAGCTGGTGCTCCGCGGCATGGCAAGAGCAGCAAGAAAAGGCTGGCGCAGCTACGCAGAGATGATCCGTCATGGAGCGATACAGACACAGGAGGCAGAGGACAATGGCAAAGAGCATCATACAGGCTCGGACAGGACCGGCTGACCGGGAGTGCTTCCTGTGCCGCGAGGAAGCGGAGAGGAATGGATATTATGGGGAATTGTGTCACACAGGTCTCCATAAGCACCACTTTGTATACGGGAGGTTCGGGGCGTACCGGAAGAAAGCGGAACATTATGGTCTGTGGGGATATGTCTGCGAAGCAAGGCATCATGAGCACGGACCGGAAGCGCCGCACTGCAATAGCAAGGTGGATGAGCACCTTAAAAGAGTCGCGCAGCAGGCATTTGAACAGAAATATAGCCATGAGTTGTGGATGAAAGAGTTTGGAATAAATTATTTGGAGACGGTGTGAATGTTGAAGAAAGATGAAAATTAAGATTTGGAGGTATAGATGGATAAGAAGGAATATGAAGAGATAGAAAAGAATGCTAATATCCTGCAGCACAATGCAAGCATTAACTGCAATGCGGATATCCAAAAGGCTCAGAATTATTACAACGGATACCAGCAGGGGGTAGAGGATTTATTAAAGTACATAAGACAGCGCCGGTATTAAGATTTGGAGGAGATTATGCGTATAGAAGGCTTCAAAGAAAGGGACGAGCACGCAGAGATAACGTATGTTGTCGCTACGTATAGTGCCATACACGATCGTTGGTATCCGTACAGTGAGTCAGAAAACATCGAAGAGGCACAAGAAAGATTGGAGAAGCTAAGTCAGAGAAGACATGGTAAATTTGCAATCTTTGAGAGGATAAGATCAGAGGTTATTACAAAATTGAATTAAGATTTGGAGGATGAGATGTCACAGGAAGAAAAATATAAGTTGGCGCTATTTGCAGTGATTCGTAACAGCTCAGTGATGCCGCAAGGAATTGAACTGGGGAAAACTATGCACGAAATAAACACAATGGCTGTTGCGGTGATGGCAAAAATTATGGAGTCGTGTGATTTTGAAAATTTAAAAGAATCATATGAATCTGTATCAAACTGAAATTTGAGTAAGGAGAACGGGATGGAAGTAAAGATAAGACCGAGAAAGGCTACTGATCGGGGAGGCTACTAATGCATGCCACTGTACACCAATATCCAGCATGGGAAGCCGGGATGGAGAATCACACAGTGTCCGGAGTGTGGGGCGAAATGCTGGAGGATCCCACTGGCAGAGATCGCAGAGAAGCAGGGAGCCCGTGGATTGTGTACGATGTGTGCGATTAAGAAGGGAGTGGGAGCATGAAGACGAAGAATGAGCATAAAGCGCTTAAGAATCTCGTGCATAGAAAACGGGAAGGCGAGTATGAAGCCATGATTGCGGATCCTCGTCCTAAGAGCTGGAGCGCCGCACACAGGGCATATGATGGCATGGATACAGGATCGAGATATAAAAAGTGAGGGGAGATGGAGAATCATGCTTATGATACTGAGTGTGCTGCTTATTGTGACAGATATTCTGCTGATTGTGCTGGAGATATTATTTTTAAAAGATATGCACAACAGAAAGGCAGAGGATGAAAAAAGCGGAATGTGTGATGTCGAAATAGTATCAGACAATGTAAGAGAAAAAATCTCAAAAATGAAAAAAGAAGTGGGGGTGGGATGCAGCCAGGAAGATCTGGCACAGATGAGAGCTGAAGCGAGAAGAAAGAGATGGGAGGAAGAACGATGACAACAAAGGAATACCTGTCGCAGGTTTATCTGCTGAGTGTAAGAGTGAGAACGAAACAACAGCAGGCAGCAGAACTCAGAAACAATATTTCAGGGGTCTCTGGAATTGACTATTCGGGGATAAAGGTGCAGGTTACTCCTACTCCAAAGATGCAAGACTCAATAGATCGGTTGATAAGCCTGGAAGAACTGATCGCACAAGAGATCCTGGAATTGGAGCAGAAAAAAGAAAAAATTGTCAATCAGATCAATCGATTGAGAAGCCCTCTACATATCCAGATTTTAAAGATGCGGTATATTGATTTCTTAGGATGGGAGAAGATAGCAAAGCAGACAAAGTATTCCACGCGACAAATATACCGTTTACATCAGAATGCCATCAGGGAGTTCCAGGAGAGAAATAAAATTTAATCAAATTTCTAAAAGATGTCATGGAATGTCACCTTGCACCTGTGATATAGTGTAAACTAAGCGAAAGCGAAAAATACCACAGTGAATACTCCTTATTACACAAAATCCGGAACACAGAGACGCCGGAATATAAATACTCTGAGCGGTTCGGAAGAGCCGCTTTTTTCTGTCAAAAAGAGGGGAAAGCCTATGTTTATTATTTATTTCGAGAACCGCATGGTGATCACATATCTGCTGATCGGAATGGCAGAAGCCGGGCTTCTTGCGTATCACTGGTTTCGTCCGGGAATGACGGATAAGGAATATTGGATGATGGTGAAGTCCTGTATCCTGAATGTGTTTTTCTGGCCAGTGATCACCACCTTCTCAGTGCTCAGCCTGATCGAGTGGATATACTGTAAGATCTCATTCGGGATCCGGGCATGGAGAGCGAGAAGAAAGGAAAAGCAGGATGCTTAAGTCATGTACATACTGCGGCAGAATTCATGATAAGAAATATATCTGCCCTCAGAAAAAGGAGGCCTTGAAAAAAAGGCAGGTAAAGAAAAAACAGGGGGTCTCAGATTTCTTTCATTCGTCTGCAAAGTGGACGAGAAAGAGCAAAGCAATCCGGGAGCGTGACCATCATCTGTGTCAGGCATGCCTTCATGGGATAGATGGTGCAGGCATCAGATACACACATGATGGTCTTGAGGTCCATCACATCGTACCGATCAGTGAAGATTATGATCTGAGATTAGATGATGACAATCTGATCACACTGTGCAGGGAGTGTCACGAGAAGGCAGAGAGCGGAAGCATAACGAGAGCAGCACTGCAGGCAGCAGTGGAGACAGGACGGTAAGAGAGCAGCGAGGACAGGGCGGCATACCCCCCAGTCTGAAGCGGGCTCTTTTTTTTAAAAACGCAAGACCGACCGCCCTCTCTTGAACACAAAAAATTCCCAAAACCATCGCGCCCGCAGGTGCGCGTGAGCCTGCGGGCGCGCGCGGATAAGGAAGAGTTGCACCGGTGCAACTGGAAAACAGAAGGGAGGAAACCTCATGGCGAGACCATCAAAAACGGCAGAAATCTTGAAGAGTGAAGGAAAATCACACAGGACAAAACAAGAGCTTGCATTCCGCAGACAGCAGGAAGAAGCCACACTGACAGGAAAGGCACTCCAGGAGCCCGGAGAGTTAAAAAAGTTGAAGATCGCTCATGCAACTTTCCTCAAGACCAAGAGACTACTGGAAGCAATCCACAAAAATGATGAGCTCTACAGCGCGGCCACCTGCCGGTATTGCACCAATACACAGAAGCTTGCAGATGCCGAGGGATCCATTCAGGTACTGAAAACAGAACTTGAGGAACTGCGGGAAAGCCGAAGAAGTTACGCGGAAGACAAGGCTATCCCGGATTATTACCGGATGCTCACGAAGCTGGAGGATACGATCACAAGAAAAGAGCAGCTTGCGGCCGGGATCCGGAAGGAGTTGACGGATTTTGAAAAAGAAAACTGTATGACGATTGCATCATCCCTCCGATCAATCGCAAAACAGCCGGAAAAGAAGGCAAATCCGCTTCTGGAAGCACTGGCGAATGATTAAAGACGGAAAAGCTTACGCTTATGCGGCGTGGGCGGTAGCCGAGACGGAGGGAAAGGTTCCGCAATATGTAAAACGGCAGTGCCAGAGCTGGATCAATATCGTGGATGATAAGGATCCGGACGCGGTCGTGGATGAGAGAGCATATCAGAAGATCTGTAAGCTCATGCAACTCATGGTTCATCCGGATCTGCACTGTTCTATTTACGAGGGACTGGAAGATTATGCATGGCTTTTTATCACAGCGACGCTGTGCACGAGGTGCCGGGACGCAGATGAGAGATATTACATCACGGCGCTGTTGGAGATTGCCAGAAAAAACTTTAAAACCTTTAATTCAGCGGTGATCTTTATCGTTCTGATGCTGACAGAACCGGCATTCAGCCGTTTTTTCTCGGTTGCTCCGGATCTGTCTCTGTCCTCAGAGCTGAAGCTTGCGATCCGCAAGATTATAAAGTCCTCACCGGCGCTGATTGATGAGGTGGATCCGGCGTTTAAGATCCTTCGGTCGCAGATCATCTGCAAGCTCAATGATAATGAGTACACGCCGTTGGCATATAGTCAGGACACCATGGATGGTAAGTTGGCGAACGCGTTTCTCGCGGATGAGGCGGGCGCCCTGGATGACTATCCGGTGGAAGCCATGCGTTCCTCTCAGATCACGCTGCGGAATAAGCTGGGAATCATCATCAGCACACAGTACCCAAACGACAATAACGTCATGATCGATGAGATTGACGCGGCAAAGAAGTCTCTGGACGGGCTTCTGGATGATAAGCGGATCTTCAGCCTGCTCTATGAGCCGGATGACGATCTGAAGCAGGGCGACCTGTGGCAGTCTGATGACCGCTGTATCTACCAGAGCAATCCGGTAGCAGTCGCACATCAGGAGATTTTCGATGCCATCAGAAAAAAGCGTCTTATGGCGACTTTGTATGAGAATAAACGGGAGAATTATCTCTGCAAACACAACAATATTCTCTACAAGGGACTGGGAACGGAAGGATACATCGATATCCAGAAAGTGAAGCTGTGCGTAAGAAAAGATGATCCGGAATGGTGGCGTGGCCGCCGTGTCTGGGCGGGACTGGACCTGTCCCAGACGGACGATAATACGTCTGTAGCGATGGTTACAGAAGAAGATGATATCGTCTATGCGAGAGTGATGGGATTCCTTCCGGAGGGCAGGATCGAGTTTAAATCTGCGAAGGAAAAACTGGACTATAACCGGATGATCCGGAATGGAAACTGTATTGCATGTGGAGATGAGGTGATTGATTATGCGGAAGTTGAACGATACATCTTAGGGCTTGAGGACAAATTTGGCGTGGAACTGATGCAGGTAGGCTATGACCGGTGGAACGCGCTCAGCACGGTCCAGAAGCTGGAAGAGGCGGGGATCACCTGCGTGGAGATCAAGCAGCATTCCTCGGTGCTCCACAGTCCGACAAAGCTTTTAAAGGAGAAGATCCTGAGCGGACAGTTTGCGTATGATGAGAACCGGCTTCTGGAGATCAATTTCCAGAATGCGAGATGTACGGAGGACACGAACCTGAACAAATATGTGAATAAAAAGAAATCATCGGGAAAAGTGGATATGGTTGTGGCAACGATCAACGCGGTGTATCTCCTGCAGCAGGACATGATGTACAATAACGGCTTTGTTGCCATGACGTTTTGAGGTAGCGATATGTGGGTAAGAGAGATGATGGAGCGGCGTGCGATGCCGAAGGGACTGGAAGACAGCAGTCTGAAGCTTACGGACGTGCTCCTCCAGGCGATAGTCGGGAAAACCACGATCGATGTGTCAAACGCGATGAGCATACCGGCGTTCGCTGGGTGTGTAAATGCCATCTGCAACACGATCGCAACGGTACCGATCTATTTGTATGAAAAAAAGAATAATGCCGTGGAACGGCGCAATGATGCGCGGGAACGTCTCTTAAACGGGGACACACGGGACACTTTGACCGGAGCTGACTTCAAACGTGCTCTGGTTTTTGATTATCTGACGGATATCGGTGGATATGCCTATATCAACCGCCGCGGAACGCACTGGCTCTCACTGAATTATGTGGAGCCGTCCAAGATCAGTATCTCAGAGAGTGTGGATCCGATCTTTAAGGACTACAGTCTGCTGGTGAACGGACGGGAGTTCCGCCCATACCAGTTTTTAAAGATGATCCGGCGGACGAAGAACGGATATAAAGGAATCAGCATCGTGGATGAGTCCAGAGATCTTCTGGGAACAGCTTATGCGTATGTGATGTTTGAGCAGAAGCTTGTGATGTCCGGAGGAACGAAAAAAGGCTTCCTTCAGGCAGAAAATAAGCTGAAGCAGGAGGAGATCAATTTACTCCGGCAGGCGTTCCGGAACCTGTATGGTTCCAACGATGAAAATATCGTGGTGTTAAACAATGGAATCAAGTTCCAGCCGGCGGCCAGCACATCGGTAGAGATGCAGCTAAACGAGAACAAGAAGACAATGAGCAATGATATCTGCAAATTATTCATGATTCCGCCGGAGATCATCAACGGGGCCGCGACGGATGCGCAGAAGAAATTGTTCATCCAGGAGGCAATTGTGCCAATTCTCAATGTGATGTGTACTTCGTTAAACCGGGATCTGCTCCTGGAACGCGAAAAGGACACACTCTTTTTCGCTCCGGATCTGACAGAACTGACTCAGGGAGATATCAAAGCGAGATTTGAAGCCTGGGGAATCGCGGCGGATAAGGGAATCATGCAGATCGATGAGATCCGGAAGAAAGAGAATCTGCCGGCGCTTGAAATGCCGTTTATTAAACTTGGACTGCAGGATGTCCTGTATGATCCAAAGACTGGGAACATCTACACGCCGAATACCAATAGTTGGGGTTCTGTAAAGAAAGGTGCGGGAAAGCCGCAGGAAGGAGGTGGAGAGACATGAAAATCACGTTGAGAACGGATTCGATTGAGGTCGAAGGCTATGTGAATGCGGTCGGCCGGGATTCCAGAATGCTGATGGATGAGAACGGGTATTCGTTCCGGGAACAGATTGATCCGGGGACTTTTGCAAAAGCCCTGAGAGCGAAAGCAGATGCGCAGCAGGAGATCAGCTTACTGCTTGACCATAATCAGGGACGTGTTCTTGGAGGAACAGGAAGTAATCTGATGCTGGAAGAGGACTCCATCGGGCTTATGGCCAGAGCTACCATCACAGACCCGGAAGTGATCGAGAAGGCAAGAAACCATCAGTTACGTGGCTGGTCATTCGGTTTCCGGAGGCTGGACAGCAGGGAGGAGTACACGAGTACCTGCCGCCGGATCATCGTCACGGAGATGGATCTGGTTGAGGTTACACTGGTGGATGATCAGGCGATTCCGGCCTATGCCGGTACATCGGTACATACACGGACCGATGGAACAGAGGAGCATATTCAGACACGTGCCATGGATGGAAATGTGTATACCTATCGGGAGCAGGATGAGATCGTTCCGCCGGCACCGCCGGTTGATAACGGTAAATATTACAATATCATCAAAGAGTTAAAGGAGAGAAGCAGATGAACGAGAAAGAGCTGAGAGAAAAGAGAGACCAGATCGTGGAGCAGATGCAGGCGATCACAGACAATGCCACCAATGTGGAGAAAAGGACTCTGACGACAGAGGAGCAGCAGAAGTTTGCGGGCTTAAAGAAAGAGGTCGAGGACATCGACGCGACTCTGGAAGCGATGGAGCAGTCCAGAACCCTTTTACCGCCGGTGAAAACACCGGAGAAGAAGGAACCGGTTGAGGATATCGAAATCCGTACCTTTGCAAACATCATCAGAAACCGTGTTGACGCGAACATCACCAAGACCGCTAATGGAGCCGTGATCCCGACGACGATCGCGAAGAAGATCATCGATGTCGCAAAGGACAGATCTCCGTTATTCAAAGACGCTGAGAAGTACAATATCCGCGGCACCGTATCGATTCCGTATGTTGACACAGACAACGACAATATTACAGTGGCGTATGCGACCGAATTCACGGAGCTGGAAGCGAAGGATACGAAGCTTCTTACTGTGGATCTGAAAGGGTTCCTTGCCGGAGCACTCTGCAAAGTTTCCAGAAGCCTTTTAAACAGCACAGATCTTGACCTTACTACCTTCGTAGTCAACAAGATGGGTGCTGCCCTTGCGGACTTCCTGGACAAGCAGATCATCCAGGGGGATTCCACTCACATTACAGGACTTTCCACCGCGACTCAGATCGTTACTGCAAAAGCGGCAACAGCGATCACAGCGGATGAGCTGATCACACTCAAGAATAAACTGAAATCCGTATTCCAGGCGGGAGCTTACTGGGTTATGGCACCGGATACCTTAACCGCGGTACAGCAGTTAAAGGATGAAAACGGCAGATATCTCTTTAACGATGAGATCAAGAACGGATTTTCCGGAACGATCCTTGGAAAGCCGGTCTACACATCTGACCAGTGTCCGGGAATGGCAGCGACCAAGACTGCAATCTTTTACATCAGTCCGAAACAGGCTCTTGCGGCGAAGATTGTGGAGGACTCTGTGCAGATCTTAAACGAGAAGTACGCAACACAGCACGCGATCGGAGTCGTTGAGTGGGCGGAAGTGGACTGTAAGATCCAGAACCAGCAGGCTGTCGCTGTCCTCAAGATGGCGGCATCATAATGAGGGTGCGGGCACTCCGCAGCTTCGCAGGAAACGGGTTCGCCGGGTACAAGGGGACAGAACTTGAGGTCCCCGATGAGACCGGAGCGGACCTGATACGTGCGGGGTACGCGGAAAAAATCGAGGAAGAAACGGAAGAAGAAACGGGGAATCCGGATATTTTAGAAGCTCCGGTGGATGAGCCGATGGAAATTGTGGATAAACCGAAGAAAACCAGCAAAAAGAAGGTATGAGGTGAGTGATGAAGGCGAGTGAACTGAAAGCGGCGGATCTTGCCGGATATCTCAGAATCGAACCGGACGATCTCGATAAAACTGAGACGGTGATGCTGGAGGCGTTCTTAAATGCGGCGAGAAATTACGCGCAGAATTACACCGGCCAGACGATCGAACGCCTGGATCCACATGAAGATGTGGCGATCGCGGTTCTTTGTCTGGCAGGGGATCTGTATACGAACCGTGATATGTATACGCAGTTAAAGGGCACCGGAAACAGCGTACAAAACCAGACGGTGCGGAGTATCCTTAACATGTACTGCGTGAATTTTGTTCCAGGGGAAAGTGATCTCCTGGGAGAGGAGGAAGGCTGATGTATGTACTGGATGCTGGACGGCTGAAAAAGAGAATTTCCATTTACGGATACCAGGAAGTTACCGACGATCTTGGCCAGAAAAGTACCAGGATCGTAAAGAAAGCTTCTGTATGGGCGGAGATCAGGCCAGTCCGGGGCATGGAATTTCTGGAATATTACCGGGATGCGAATGAGCTGCAGTATAAGATCACGATCCGGTACCGGAAGGGACTCACAGAGAAGGATGTCATTGTCCGGGGAAAGACACAGTATGAGATCAATTCCATCATCGACATTGATGAGGAGCATATTGCACTTGAAATCTACTGTACCGAGTCGAAGGACAAGAAAATTCCGGAAATGGAGACGGCAGATGAGTGATTGCGAGTTCACGGTTGACGGTCTGGAAGACCTTATAAACGATTTTAATAAAATTGTGAAGGAATACCCGGATGCGGCGGAAAAAGAGCTGTATCGGCAAGCTGGGAAGTGGAGCGAGGATGTAAATGAGAAGATGCCAGAATCGTATGAAAAAAGCGGTCTAAAAAAGTGGAAGCGGTCACGTATACGTGATTTTAGTGGACATACATTGGAAATTGATGTTGCTAATAAAGCCTCACACTGGCATTTAATCGAGAATGGTCATGAGCTTTATATCAACCCAACACAATATGCCATCTTGATGAAAGATGAAGGGACATCCACGAGCGGACATAAGAGAAAACACCGATCAAGAGGTCGCAAGGGAATGATCCACGCCGGTTTCGTTCCTGGAAAGCATTATGCGGAAAAGACCAGAAAAGAATGGCAGTCCATCTATCCGGAAAGGATCAAGAAATTTATCGATAAAATGTTAAAGGACCACAATTTATGAAGAAACCACTTTATACGATCGTGGACGTGAAGAAGACCTGTAATGAGCTTTTGCAGACGACGTTTCCGAATATCACAGTATATGGAAACGGAGTATACGACGGCTATACACGGCCTTCTTTTTTTACAGAAATATTGGAGACATCCAACAACTTAAGTCCGTATCAGCGCTCCCGTGGGTATTCCTACAAAATCACGTATTTTGAGACGACCCACAATGAGAAGCGCTGCATGGAAATCTATGAGGAAATCCTGTACGTATTCGGCATCGATGTGACGATCCGGACGGAGGACCGGAAGATGCGTCTACTGGTGGACAGTATCGATTTCCAGTGGATCGACACGAATGCGGACAAGATGCAGATCACCATCGACTTTGCGGATACTGTGCAGATCGGCGGAAGAACAGAGACGGAAGATATCGCGGAATCCTGCGAGACCGTGGTCAGGAATGAAAGTGGGGGAGAATAATGGGACTTGGAGTACCAAGCGTAAACATTGCGTTTATTGAGCAGTCGATCACTGCGATCCAGAGGGGAGAAAGAGGCATCATTGCCATGATCCTTACGGATGCGGGGATGGACGACAAGAGTTCTTTTATGGTATTTGATGTATCGGATATTCCGGAAGGGCTGAGCGAGGCAAACAAGCAGCAGTTAAAGTTTGCCCTGATGGGCTACCAGACGGCACCGAGAAAGATCATCGGATACTGTATGAAGACATCGGCGGGATACACAGACGCCTTAAAATGGGCGGCAACCCAGAAGTTTAACTATCTGGTAGCAACAACGGCAGAGACGGATGAGAAGACCCAGGACATTGTATCCTGGATCAAATCCCAGAGAACCAACAACCATATGACATACAAGGCGGTACTCTCCAATACCGCGGCGGATTGTGAGGCAATTGTAAACCTGACCTCCGGAGCAACAATGGGAGATACCGCGTACACTGCGGAACAGCTGTGCTCCAGAGTAGCGGGAATTATCTGCGGGACTCCGCTCACAATGTCCTGCACCTATGCGCCGCTTACGGAAATGTCAGACTGTGACCGGCTTACCGAAACAGAGCTTTCGGCAGCAGTGGATCGTGGAGAGCTGAAATTCATGTGGGATGGAGAAAAGGTCAAGCTGTGCCGCGGAGTCAATTCCTTCGTCACGACAGCGGACGGAAAGGGCGAGTCCTACCAGAAGATCAAGATAATGGACGCGATGGACATGATCGCGGATGATATCCGGCTGACCGCCCAGGACAGCTATATCGGCAAGTATGCGAACTCTTACGATAACAAGTGCCTTCTGGTAACGGCTATCAACGGATATTTCAATACCTTAATTTCCGATAAGGTTCTGGGATCCGGAAGCTGCAAGATCAACGTGGAGGCACAGAGGAACTTCTTTGTATCACAGGGAGGAAAACTTGTGATCGATGGCGAAACGGTCAATGTGGAAGATTGCTCCGATGATGATATCAAGCGAGGAAACACGAAATCAAAGGTATTTCTGCGGGCAGATATCTCCATTCTGGATGCGATCGAGGACATTGAGCTGCCGATTTATATTGGGTAAGGAGGGAATAACGGATGAATGGATATACATCGGACCAGGTATATAACGGCACCTATGGAGAGGTATGGGTCAATGGAAATTATCTGGCAGAGACCAAGAGCTTCCGCGCTGAAGTCAATTGTAACTATGAGGCGGTGCCTCAGGCCAGAGACCTGATGGATGGTCAGAAGCTGACAGGTCTGGAAGGTCAGGGCGAACTTGTACTGCACAAGGTATCTTCGTATGTGATGAATCTGCTTTCCAAATCTTTGAAGGCCGGAAAAGTCCCGGATATTACGATCATCGGAAAAATCGACGATCCGAGTGCAATCGGCCAGGAACGGATTGCGCTGTATCATTGCAAATTCGCAAAGATGATTCTGGCAGACTGGGAACGTAAGAAGATCGGAGAAGAGTCCTACTCCTTCACATTTGAGAAGTGGGATATCTTAGATTCTACAAAATAGGGAGGAATATACCATGAATATTGTTGATTTACTGTTAAAACTGGATTCCGGAAAACTTACGATCGCACCGACAAAGAAGGTGAGAATCAAAAGTCTTTCAGAGATGGCAGGGGAAGACGTGTACTTCACCGTGAAAGCCATTTCCGGCAGACGATTCACTGAACTTTCTGAGCAGGTATATGGAGATGATGGAGAGGTCGAGATGGGAAAATCCTACGATGCAAACCTTATGATTACCGTGGAGGGCATCGTTGAACCGGACTTAAGAAACTCAGATCTTTTGAAGCACTATGGATGCGCAACACCGAAGGATCTTGCTGAAAAGCTTCTGAACGGCGGAGAAATTACAAAACTTTCCGGCGTGATTGCGGATCTTTCCGGATATGGAAAGGATAAGGAGACCGAAATAAAAAACTCATCTACACGGACAACGAAGTAAATACCGCCTATTTGTTATTCCGTGATAAGAATTGGACGCCCTCAGATTACTACGGACTCCCGGAAGGAGAACGCAGGATCGTGAGGGTGTTTTTACAGCAGGAAATGAAGGAACGTAAGGACGAGCAGGACAGAATCAGGAGGATGACCAATGGCAAGTAGAGTAATCGATGTCGCATTGAAGCTGCGCGATGCATTTACCGGACCGATGAAAGGTGCAATTTCCTCCCTGACTTCCTTCGATAAAGAAGGCACCAGAGTCCGGAAGAGCGTGGAAAAGGTCGGAAAGGGGATCGCTGGTGTCGGAACCGCTATGACAGCGGCGGTGACAGTCCCACTTGCCGGTCTTGCCACGGCATCGGCAGCAAAGTTCGGTGAAGTGGACAAGTCCTTGAAACTGGTTCAGCAGACGATGGGATCCACGGACGAACAGGCGAAAGTGCTGGAAGGAGCAATTAAAAAAGCCGCCGCAAACTCTGTTTATGGAATGCAGGACGCCGCGGATGCAGCGTTAAACTATGCTCGCCAGGGCTTCAGCGCCACGCAGGCAGCGGATATGATCGCTCCGGCAATGAATCTTGCAGCGGGAACCGCGACGGATCTGGCAACGGTTACGGGCGGCGTCGGAAATGCGATGAAGATCTTTGCGGATCAGGGGCTGGAAGCTGAGTCAGCCGCGAATATGCTGGCGAAGGCGCAGGCCCAGGCGAACACCACGGTAACGGACCTTTTCGAAGCGATGTCCACGGCTGGACCGATGCTTGACTCTGTGGGGTGGAGCTTTAAGGACCTTGCGGTGGTCACGGACGTATTTGGTGACGCCGGTATCTCCGGATCTGAGGGAGCGACGGCGCTAAAGACCGGACTTGCCCGGTTGGCGTCACCTGCCGCGGATGGAGCAGCGGCGATGAAGAAGCTGAATCTGCAGTTCTTCGACTCGATGGGCAAGATGGATGATCTTCAGACGATGCAGAAGAAACTTCATGAAAGCTTTGCCGGACTCAATGACCAGGAACGCATGTCGGCAGCCGCGGCTATTTTCGGAAAGAACCAGATGGCGAAGTGGATGACGTTGATCAATGCGGCACCGGAGACCTTTGCGCAGTATTCGAAAGGACTGGAGGACTCCGGAGGCGCGGCGAAGTCGATGGCGGATGCATTACTGTCTGGTCCTGGTGGAGCGGTCGAAAAGCTCAAATCGTCGTTTGATGTTTTGCAGTATACGATCGGTGGAACAGTCGCAAATGCCTTTATGCCATTCATCGAAAAAGCCACGAGTCTTCTGGACACCTTCAACAATATGGATGAGTCCCAACGGGTACAGATCATCCGGTGGGCGGCAATTGCCGCGGCCATGGGACCGGGCTTGGTGATCTTCGGAAAAATGGTTACTGGAGCAGCAGGAGTATTCCGTGCGATATCGATGATCAACAAGGCCGGGGGCGCTATGAAGCTGATTCTGGGGGCGGTGTCTTCACCGGCCGCGGGTGTGGTTGTAGCGTTACTGGCTATCGTGGCGGTCATTGCTGTGATCGTTACCCACATCGATCAGTTTAAGGCTGCGTGGGGAGCAATGGGATCTGAAATCTCTCCGGAGGTGGCGGAATTGAAAAATGCGTTTGTATCGCTTATGCAGCAAATGCAGCCATTTGCAAGCTTTACTTCAGGCGCTTTTGTCGCAGCGGTGCTGGGCGGTTTCCAGGGAATGGGAACAGGAATCGGAATCGTGATTCAAGGAATTACGATCGCCGTGCAGGGGCTGACGACGTTGTTTGGCGGTATTGCGATGGTGATCCAGGGAATTACAAACGGAGATCTTGGAACGGCGCTGGACGGCTTGAAAACAGTATTCAGCGGAGCTTTTGAGTTCATTTGTGGAATGATCCAGACCACCGTCGGTGCAATTGGAACGATTGCAGGAGCGGTCAAAGGTGCGGTATCTGCAGTTGGCAGCTTTGCATCTGGAAAAGGAAAAAACAGCAAGATCCCGGAAAATGCACATGGAACACCACGCTGGGGCGGAGGAATCACCCGCGTAAATGAGAAGGGCGGCGAGATCATGGATCTTCCGTCCGGAACGCGGATTATTCCGCATGATGCGTCTCGTAATACTCCGATCGGCGGGAATATCAACATTGCGAAGGTGGCGGATACGATCGTAGTGCGGGAAGATGCGGACATTGACAAGATCGGAGATGCAATCGTCCGGAAGATCCAGGCAGCAGGAGGAAGAACAGGAGGTTACAGCTACAGTGGAGATATGGCTTAAAGGTTCAAAGAATTTTCGGTTCCCGATCAACCCGTCGGAGTACACCGTAACATCAGAACATGGAAGCGAAACAGTAGATGTCAACGCCCTGGGAGAAATTGACTTGGGAGGAAAACGGAAACTTCGGAAGGTTTCGTTTTCTTCCTTCTTTCCAGCCAGGAGAGAAAGCTACAGCCAGTACGCTTCCCCATCCCCAAAGATATGTGTGGAAACGATCGAGCAGATCAAGAGTGGACCACCGGCGAAGATCGTGATCACCGGAACGCAGATCAACTTTGATTGCCGGATCCTGTCCTTTGAATGGGGAGAGTGTGATGGCAGCGGTGATATCCGGTTTTCAATTTCTCTTCAGGAGCATCGGGCAGTCAGTGTTAAGGCCTCTGCGGTAGTGACGTTATCGTCACTGGAAGGTGACGGAACGACGGTAGACGGGAATGGAGTTGCGAGAACGCAGCCGGAGCAAGCTGCAAAGACCTACATCGTGAAGTCCGGAGACTGCCTGAGCGCGATTGCCAGGAAGATGACAGGATCCGCAGACTGGAGGGCACTATATAACGCAAATAAGAGCGTGATCGGTGGGAATCCGAACCTGATCAAGCCGGGGCAGGTCCTTACGATCCCGTAACAGGAGAAAATTATGGTTGTAATGCTGATAAAGCCAAAGGAGAACATCCAGTATGACATCACAGAGGCATGTGCATCGTATTCCTGGTCCGGATCCGCCTCAGAAGCGGTCCGGAGCTTTTCTTTTGAATACCTGAATGCGCCATATGACAATACACTGCGGCTCCCGCAGGTAGTCACCGGGGACTTTGTCTCTCTCTCGGATGATCGGGAGGGAGAAGTCTTTTACGGGCAGATCTATGGCGTTGAAAAGAGCAGCCAGATCGGAACGATCACTTACACAGCCGTGGATGCGATGAAACATCTGCTTGAGTCGAATGTCCGGGAAGTGTACCGGAATATGACACCGGAGGCGATTGCGACAAAGGTATGTGCTGACGCACAGGTCCCGATCCGGTACCTGTATCCGACAGGAATCAATATCAAGTCGATGATCTGCAACGAAAAGTCCATGTATGACGTCATCATGGCGGCATATACAAAGGCACATAAGATCACCGGGGACAAATACTTTGCGATGATCTACAAGCGCGGTCTGGGCGTGTACAAGGCGGAGTGGATCGTTTCCGGATTTACCCTGTCCGACTCCGATAATATTTTTTCGTCAGACATTCAGGAGACTATGGACGAGATCAAGAATCAGGTCCTGATCTTTAATGAGAAAGGAAAACGGATCGGAGAGGTGAAGGACGATACCTCGCTATCAGACTTCGGCGTTTTTCAGGAAGTTTACACACAGGAAAAGGGAGTGGATGCGGTAACCGCGGCGAAAAGCAAACTGAAAACGCTTCCATCGCAGACGATCAAGATCTCCGCAATTGGGGATATTAACTGTTTGTCCTGTTATTATGTGATCGTAAATGATGGGGCAACAGGGCTTTCCGGACGTTACTGGATCGCATCGGATAAACATACGTGGGATGCTGATGGAAATTATACGATGGAGTTGGAACTTCGCTTTGAAGCTCTCATGACAGAAAAAGAGGCAGAGGAAGAAAAGACAAAAAAGAAAGGATGAGGCTTATGGCGTGGGATGCGGACCTAATACAGTTTATGAAGCGGCAGGGGCAGGATGGAAGTCTGCCGGGCATTGCCCTGGCAACGATGACAGGGCCGAAGTCCTGCAAATTGAAAGATGGTATGGAACTTGGACCGGGGGAACTGCAATTTGCAGAACATCTGGTCAATCCGCTGGCGGTTAAAGTTGCCGGGCATTGTCCGGCAGATGGTGAGCTACAGGATAAGACACAGTATATTTCAGCGTTGAAAGCTGGTGATACAGTGGCAGTGTATCAGCTGTCAGATTCTAAGGTACTCATTTTAGAAAAGATGGTGAGCGTATGAGCATACTTCCAAGTTTTATGATGACGGTGGCCAGTGAGGTGCAGAAGGAAACGGTTCTGGAGATTCCGAAAGAATATGGAATCAATTTCAAGACCGGCCAGCTTACCGGAAAGATCGTGGAAGGGAAAGAAGCCATTAAGGTATGGATCTGGAACTGCCTGAAGACGCAGCGATTTCGGTATCCGATCTATTCATGGGATTACGGGGTAGATCTGGAGCAGTACATTGGACACACCGTGTCAGAGGAATATTTGAACACGGATGGTGAAAGTGAGATCAAAGAGGCGTTGATGGTGAATCCGTATATCGAAGGAATCAGTGACTTTTCTGCTGAGGTACAGAAAGAACATTTGACCTTGTCTTTTAAAGTAGAGACTAAGTTTGGAGAGATGGAGGTGGAGCAGAGTGTATGAAGATAAGACTTATGCGTCAATCTTATCGGATGCTCAGAAGGAGACCGGTGCTGGAGTGCAGACGGGGGAAGGATGGCTGGTCGGAAACGCGTTATCGGCGTTAGCTTATGAAGCGGAAAAGCTGTATATCCAGATGGATTATATCTGCAAACAGAATCATGCGGATACGGCAGACCTCGATGAGCTTGTAAAAATTGCGCGGGATCGAGGAATCTATCGAAAGACGGCCACGAACGCGGAAGTGCTTGTTGAAGCAAACTGCACGGTGCCGATCGGCAGTAGATTTTATCTGAAATCATTCCATTATGCTGTGACAGAGACAATCAATGAAGGTAAGTTCCAGTATCGAGCCGTATGCGAAGAAGCTGGAACAGGGCCGAATGGACTTACAGGAGAACTAACGGCGATCGATCATGTAGACGAACTTGAAACTGCGGAAATTAAGGAGATTCTGATTAACGGGTCAGATGATGAGACTCGGGACAGCCTGTATACCAGGTATTTACAAAGCTTTTCGATGGAGTCATTTGGTGGCAACATCGCACAGTATAAAGAACAGGTGGGAGCAATCTCCGGTGTTGGTGGATGTAAAGTGGAACCAGTCTGGAATGGTCCGGGGACAGTGAAAGTCGTTGTGATCAGTTCTGTGTTTGGAACGTGTTCTGAGTATTTGATTAAACAGATCCAGGAGGCAGCAGTTCCGGCCGAAGGTGGCAGTGGGTACGGATTTGCCCCGATCGATCATGCCGTTACGGTTGAGTCGGTGGATGCCGTGAAGGTCAATGTTGTGACAAAGATATCCTACATGAGCGGGTATAACTGGAACAGCATTGGAGCAGAGGTAAAGAAAAAAATTGCAGAATACCTGGAATCAATCGCCGCGGAATGGAAAAACGGAGATGAGTCCACAAAATCCACAATCTATATATCGAAGCTCCAGGCAGCAGTGCTGGATGTAGAGGGTGTCGTGGATATTTCTGCGACAACGCTGAATGGGTCCAGCGCAAACCTCGTTTTAAATTGGAATCAGATTCCGGTCTTAGGAGAGGTGACAGCACAGTGAATGAATTTTTAATGCCGAATGTGATCCATTATTTTCCTATGCATATTGCAGACATAGAGGAATTTAAAAGGATTGCGAAGGTGTACGATGCTCAGTTAAAACAGGTCTGGGTTAAACTGGATCGAATGGAGGATAACAGACATTTTGACAGCATGGAGGCATCGGAGTGTACGTACTGGGAAAAGATCATGCAGATCAACCTGACCGGAGAGGAGACTCTGGAGGATCGTCGAAGGAACATAAAAGGACGATGGGTATCAAGCCGCCCATATACATTCAGGAAGTTTAAAGAGGTTCTGGATGCGATGGTGGGAGAGGAATACTACAAGCTTGAGATCAATCCAAAGGAAAAATATCTGAAGGTCAGTCTGATGTTAGAGGCTATTTCAAAGGATGGTTATATTTATGATCTGATGAGGGCAATGGCTCCGGCCGACATGGTTGTACAGGTTATGATCATCTTCAACCGGCATCGATCGTTTAAGCCGTATACACATGCTCAGATGGCAGCGTATACACATTATCAACTCCGAACAGCAACAGATTTTGAGACAGAGTTTAATACACAGGCACACCTGGCAACGTATCGACACAATCAGCTTTCTTCATATATGCAGTCAGCGTTGATGACACAAAAATTATAAAGGAGACAATCATGGCAACAAAAACATCGAATTATGAATTTAATAAACCGGAACAGAATGATTTCTATGACGTGGATGTCCAGAATGAAAACTGGGACAAAGTAGATGAAGAATTGTCTGAATTTGATGATTCTGGAGTTACTGAGGATATTAAAAGCTTTCCGGACTTTCTGAGTAAATTTGTGACTGGAAATAAGGTGGCCATCACGTTACGAAACCTAAAGGCAGGCCTGCAATTCGTTTTACATGCCGGACAGATCGTCAACAACTGCGTGACGGATAACACAGGATTACCGCTTTCAGCAGCTCAGGGAAAGGCATTGAAGGATCTGATCGATACAACTAATAACAATTTGAGTAAGTTGAACGGAAAAATGTTAGGAAGTAATTACGTCATGAACTACTCTGATTTTTCCGACCTGTCTGTCAACGTCTACTCTGTTGAGACATTTGCAACAACGCCATCTGGAAATGCGCCAGAAAATAATGTAGGAGATTTTAGAATAACTCGTTTAGGAATGAACAATTCTAAATATAATACATTCATTCTCACTTCTCCAAGATATAAAACTTCGGTTTCCATGTCTCAGGAATTTTACGTTGGAAATTTCTGGGATGGCATATGGATGGGATGGGAGCGTCTGGCGAACAAATCTGCTCTCGACAATTTAACCTCTTTGTACAATACCACCAAGGCAAATTATGAAAAAGGAAGCACTTTTTTAGATGATATTGGCCCATTATCGTTTCCTTCTCAGTTGAAACATGCAGGATTTTATAAATTACCAACAATGACAGCAGATGTCAATGCTGATGCTGGATCTGAGACAATGACAGAATATACTACTGGAGATTTCTGCGGATTACTGCTTGGGGCAGATATAAATACTACGGATGGCTGCGTATATGGCACTTTGATTGTATCATCGCCGCGCATTAAAAGTGCAATATGGGTTGGCAGTATCTGGCAAAAGAAATTTATTAGTTGGTATAAAATTGGAAAAAGTTGAGGATTATATATAGTTTAACAAAAATGACTATTCCTGTTGTTATGTTGTGGATGCAAAATGTGCCCATTCACTCCACGTTTTATCATATCCATTATAGAACATAAGATAATGGGATTTTATATTGGTCGGAGTAAATTTTAAAAACCTCCAGTTGTTTACGGTATCAGCTGTAACATCCAATAAGCCATAGGTGTTTTCAGGGATGTTTTTCAGTCCTGGATTGACCCCCATAAATACCTGGCGGGATTGCTTAATCTTTCGCATCAGAAAAGCTATCCCCACTCACAAAAGTTCGCGAAAGATTAAGCAAATCACTCTTTAAAGCATACGGCGATTTCTGCCAACCCTTTGAAGCATCAATACAGTAAAAGTGTTTACCCGCATAATCAAATGCGTGAAGCATTCCTCTCTCTGCGATGCCGACAGCATTATTACTTGCAGGAGCAAGCGATGACGTATACGGGATGTCAAACACAAATGGCTCACTCCATGCACCAACGTCCATGAGTTGAGATAGCTGAGTGTATCCATTATCTGCAGTAATTTTAAATTTGTTACTCAAATTGTTATTTTGTTGACGTCAACAAAACGAAGACCATCTCGGTGAAGTTACCGGGATGGTCTTGGCATGGCGGGAAACTGGAAAGTTGGATCGGTACATGGAAAAATCAACTCCCATTTCGGGAGTTTTTATATATACAAAAATATTTTTTAGGAGGTAGATATCATGGAAAAAATCAAAATCAACGGGAAAATCTATGAGATCCGCAGTATCCAGACAATCTCTACACACGTACTACAGATTGCATTTGTAAACATGGTCCCGGCAAAATGGGGTGGAGACATTGTGCTCTACACGGCGGGTGGAATCGAATGCACAACACTGACAGGTTGGGAGACTGTATATCGCGATGAAGGACAGACAATCTACTTATCTGATGATGGCAGCGTGTACCAGAAACCGGATCAGGATACCGGTGGCGAGATTCTTCCGTCAGAACCGTATGTTCCGACTCTGGAAGAGCTGCAGGCAGCGAAAAAACGAGAGATCAGTCAGGCATGTGAGACTGCCATCTATTCCGGAGTCGATGTGACTCTTACGGATGGATCCACGGAGCATTTTAGCTTGACGGAGCATGATCAGCTCAATCTCTTCGGTAAGCAGGTACAGCTTGCATCAGGCGCCACCGAGCTTGAGTATCACGCGGACGGTCAGCCATGCCGATACTACAGTGCAGAGGATATGCAGATTATCACATCCACGGCAATGGCTTACGTATCTTACCACACGACCTATTGCAATGCTGTAAATATGTGGATTGCAGGATGTACAACAGATGAGATCCAGCAGATCTATTATGGCGCAGATGTACCGGAACAGTACCAGTCAGACGTTCTAAAGGCATATATTGCAACAGCGAAAGAGAGAGCAGGTGATGTAGATGAACCACAGGTTGCTGAATAAATACCTGTTCCTGTTCGGTGTTGGCGGACTGCTTTACATATTGATCGAACTGATCTGGCGCGGCCGGAGTCACTGGACCATGTTTTTACTCGGTGGGATCTGTTTCGTATTTCTGGGATTGATCAACGAGGTTATTCCCTGGCAGATGCCGCTCTGGCAGCAGATCCTCATCGGTGCGGTCGGAATCACGACATTAGAGTTCTTGACCGGCTGCATCGTCAATCTGTGGCTCGGCTGGGGAGTCTGGGACTACAGCGGGCTTCCGGGCAACCTCTTGGGGCAGATCTGTCCGCAGTACTTTCTTATGTGGCTGCCGGTGGCACTGGCCGGAATCGTTCTGGACGACTGGATCCGGTACCGAAAGTTCGGGGAGGAACGGCCACACTACAGATGATATAGGAGGGATGAAGTGCAGACAGAAGTTGTAGTTGCTCTGGTTGGTTTAGCAGGCAGCAGCCTTGGCAGTTTAGCTGGTGTCGTTGCATCGGCCAAGCTGACTGCATATCGCTTAGAGCAGCTTGAGAAAAAAGTGGATAAGCATAATACCGTGATCGAGCGTACATATAAATTAGAGGAGACGCAGGCGGTCATGGAAGAACAGATTAAGGTTGCAAACCATCGGATCGCAGATCTGGAGGAAAATCAGAAGGAGAATTAATGTATGCAGATTAAAGATTATGTAAAACCGGAATTGTTGGTAGTTGCAGTTGTATTATATTTTGTTGGTGCATGGTTAAAGCAGAGCGAAACCGTGAAGGATAAATACATTCCGCTGATCAACGGCGGAATGGGTATTGCGATTTGCGCTATCTATGTATTTGCCACTTGTGCATGTGCCAATGGTCAGGATGTTGCTTTAGCCGTGTTTACCGCAATCACTCAGGGAATTCTCGTAGCCGGACTTTCTACTTATGTGAATCAGTTATTAAAACAGTCAGGAAAAGAAGATTAGGAGGAGGTGATCCGAATATCTCCCGTCACGGTCCGGGATATGACCGTTGCGACGTCGCAACAGCCCGGAGGGGATATCCTTCTGGGCTTTCTTCTGATAGGAGAGGAGAGAAAATTATGAGAGATATTACATTATGTCACCCGCGGCTCCAGACGCTGGCCGCGGAGCTTATCAAGGAATGCGAGAAGCAGGGACTGCAGATCAAAATTGGTGAGACGCTGCGTACCACGGCAGAGCAGGATGCCCTGTATGCTCAGGGACGCACAAAGCCGGGGACTATTGTCACGAATGCGAAAGGCAGCAGCTACAGCTCTTATCATCAGTGGGGAGTGGCGTTTGATATTTACAGAGCCGACGGCTGCGGTGCCTATTATGATAAAGATGGATTCTTTTCCAAAGTCGGCGCGATCGGTGCATCGATCGGACTGGAATGGGGCGGAGCCTGGAAGAGCATCGTGGACAAGCCACACTTCCAGTTGCCAGACTGGGGATCATCGACGAGCGGGATAAAAAAGAAATTTAAGACGCCGGAGCAGTTCATGAAGACATGGCCATCGGCGGAAGAAAAACAGATCGTAGAAGGATGGCAGTACGACGCGCACGGCTGGTGGTGGCAGAACGAAGACGGATCCTGGGTTACAAATGACTGGCGTCTGATCAACCACCACCATTATCTCTTTGGAGCAAACGGGTACATCCGAACCGGCTGGCACCGGTGGAATCCTGATACGAAGCAGGTGGATCCGGCTGACGGCTCCGGAGACTGGTATTACCTTCAGGAGGATGGCGACCTACAGGGCGCATGCTGGCACAGTAAGGATAATGGAGCTATGGAAATCTGGTATGTAGAACAGTAAAAACATTATAGGGTTCTGCCATATGGTGGACCCGACGGCGAGATGGGTGCATCCATGCGTTATCTCTCCCAGCGCTACTCAATGCCGTATGGGGAGCAGAAAGCAGTTCTGACGGATATCGGAACGGAGGAGCTCGCCCATCTGGAGATCGTTGCGGCGATCGTTCACCAGCTCACGAGAAACTTAACAGCGGAGGAGCTGGAAGCGCAGGGATTCGGCCCGTACTATATCGACCATACCACGGGGATCTGGCCTCAGGCGGCTGGCGGTGTGCCCTTTAACGCCTGCGAGTTCCAGTCGAAGGGCGATCCTGTGACGGATCTCTTCGAGGACCTTGCTGCAGAACAGAAAGCCCGGAGCACCTACGACAACATTCTTCGTGTCGTGACAGATCCCGATGTCTGCGAACCGATCCGTTTCTTAAGGAAGCGTGAGATCGTCCACTTCCAGCGTTTCGGAGAAGCTCTTCGCGGTCTTCAGGAGAAGCTGGACTCCAGAAACTTCTACGCCTTCAACCCGAGCTTCGATCCGCAGCCGGCTGCGGTGGGAAATTCACGGTAGAAGAATAGAAAAAGAGATCCCGTTCCTTTTCCATAAAATTTATGGGAGGAAGGGATCTCTTTTCTCGTCAAACATCAGACCGGACTACATCTTGCACTGGAAGGAATCACAGTCGGTACATTCCTTTTTTGTAGGATTGAGTTCATGCGTTCCTACATGGATACGGTCTAAGGTGCAGTAATCCACATTTTCCGCATGATGCACGCAGTTATGGATCGAGCACTGGATGCTGTCGTTCTTTTCCTGATTCATCATTTCTCACCACCTTTTTCTGGGATGGTATCAGTATAACCGGACGGCAGAAAATGATGCTGGAAGAAAATGACAGGAACTTATGCGACGGTCTGAAAAAAGCCATTTCACCCGGAATCCAATAACTTAAGCATTTCCTGTTTTCTTATAGGAACCGGAAAAATATTTCATGATATCACGTCTCGTGATAATTCCGATAAAGGATTTATTGTCATCGAGTACCGGGACGAAGTTCTGCTGCATCGCCTTATCCAGCAGATCTTCCATCTTTGCTCCGGCGTTTACCGGGCTGTTGTCCTGACGGCGCTTTACCTCCATGACGGAGATCAGCTCCATATCCTTTAAACTCTGGTTCAGATGGCTCTTCATGTACCAGAGCAGATCACCTTCTGTCAGCGTTCCCGCATACCGTCCCTGCTTTGTGAGAATCGGCAGGGCGGAATAGCCGTGCGCCTCCATCAGGTCGATCGCTTCTCTGAGGTTCGCGTCGGAATAAATAAATGCCACATCATTCTTTGGTGTTAGAAAAAACAGAATATTCATGTGTCTCTCCTTTAATATCCAAGATCTTCATTGATAAATACCATTTCAACTTCCATTCCGGTACAGGGGCGTTCTAAGATCAGGATCGCGTTACAGATCCGCTCCGGACTGTTGCAGTCATAGCACTTTTTGTCATCGGACACGACGCATGGAGTCTTCTTATTAAAACGCGCCGCGTTCTTTGGACAGGCGATATTTCTCGCGCGGTCCATTGCGGAGGACAGATCCGGCGCGATCTTATTTTTTCCGATCACATAGTATACTCGTTTCGGTCCAAATAAGCTCTCGGAAAGACGGTTTCCGCTTCCGTCAATGTTGATGATCTGACCGGTCTCTGCAGCGGCATTTGCGCTCAGTATGTATACGGTAGATTCTTTTTTTGCCCGGATCCTTGCATCCGGTCCCTGTTCCCAGTGCCAGATCACTTCGTTGTTTTTTTTGAGGATCTCAAAGAGATCCATCTCTTTTGCGGTCATACAGCCACCGAAGCCAACGGTCTCACCTTTGATCTGCTCAGCAAGATAAGCTGCAGCTTCCTCCTTTGTCTCAAAATATGATGTATGGAAACGATGGTTTTCGAAGTTCTTTTTTAATACAGGGTAATCCATAAGTTCTCGATGTTCCTCCTTCTGGTACAGACGGCAGCAGCCGCCGGGTCAGTGACGCAAAAACCGGTCCCAAAGCAGCAGCGGATCAGCTTTTTCTTGCGTAAATAGAGTCATGATACTTTACCATGACTCATTCATAGATATTATAGCATAAATTGTAACAAAAAGAGGGAAGAAAACATGAATTATTTGTGAAAAAAATTGAAATAAGTCATAGCGTATGGAAATAGGTTTCGGTCTGGAGTTCTTTGGATGGGTGATTTTGATATCATATTGACATTTAAAAAAAAATAGAATATGATGTAGGCAGCTAAGAAATGTGGTGAACTTTTCTCATGCGACGCAAAAACCCCAGAGGCTGCCACCTCTGGGGTTTTCTTGTTCGTTACGGTGAACCACTCCGCATAGGCTGTTGCTGCCTATTTATCTCTGTCCAGCCATTTGCATATGTAGCAGCTAACTACACCTGCTATAACAGAGACAAGAAATGTGGTGAACAATTCGGTCATGGACGCACACCTCCTTTCTGCTGGAGGTTCGGCAGCGTTTACAGCATATCACATTTTATATTGATATTCTACAATTTTCTATTAATGAAAACTATGATAGATATAAAAAAAGAAGCTGTATGGAAGTTCCATACAGCTTCATGACCTGTCCGGGAATCGAACCCGGGTTTACGCCGTGAGAGGGCGTCGTCTTGACCGCTTGACCAACAGGCCAGAATCGAGGCGACAAGATTCGAACTTGCGACCTCTGCGTCCCGAACGCAGCGCTCTACCAAACTGAGCCACGCCTCGATGTCTTTAAGGCTTTGCGTTTTGTGCTGTTCACCAGCGACTCGTATATAATAGCATGACATTGAAAAAAATGCAAGCGTTTTTTTGGGAAATTTCAATTTTTTGAAAAAAAGTTATTTCGGAGAATCTTCCGGGTTCGGGGAATCCCCACAAAGCCTTATTTTATAAGGAAAAACAGCGATTGAAGAGCATTGGCATCGCGTCTTACAATCGGGAAGAAAAATACCCGGAAAGTTCACAGAAACCGAAAAAATGAAAAGAAACATGAAAATTTAATTCAAAGATCGATAAGAACACTATGATCCTGACGGCAGATCCTAAATGTAAGCATTTGCAAGCAATATGAAGATGCAAAAATCATATTTCAGTACAGTCTGTTATACAGAACTGTAGTTCAAGCGATTGATGGAACGAATAAAAAGGCTGCCGCATTTCTACTCCTGCGGCAGCCTCAAAAAGAGGAGATTTATATTGTAAATGTTTTTGAAACAAAAGGGAGGGACCGACAGAACGCTCTGCCGGTCAAGTATGAAAAAGTATATCTTGTTCCAGGCTTGCTGTCCTGTTACGCTTTACAGGATACTGGAAAAATGTGTCGAAATATTGTGTTTGATGTGAAAAAATTGTGAAATCGCTGTAGGATAGAATGCTCACCTGGAAGGAAGCTCCTTTTTTCGGGTATGAGTTTTCTGGAGTGGAAATTCCGGAGAGAACGAAGGCGGGGAGGATCGTGTAGATCAAGACTGATAAATTTATAACAATTTCTCCCTCCAAAACAGTTGCAGGAACGATATAATTGGTATAAAATATAGGTGTTTCTGCGATGATAGTACCAATATCAAAGCGTTAGACGGAAAGCTCCGTTCCGACCGCAGAAAATGATTGCATTTATAAAGAACGCAGGAAGCTTCCGTTTGGAGCTGGCTCCTGCAGTCACGCAATAAAGGAGAAAAAATCATGAGCAAAAAGCCAGTAGTGTTAATGATCCTCGATGGTTACGGACTGAATAAAACACATGAAGGAAATGCGGTATATGAGGCGAAGAAGCCGGTGATGGACCGCTTAATGAAGGAGTGCCCGTTTGTGGAAGGTCAGGCCAGCGGACTTGCTGTCGGACTTCCGGAGGGACAGATGGGAAACTCTGAGGTCGGACACCTGAACATGGGCGCAGGACGCATTGTTTATCAGGAACTGACAAGAATCACAAAGTCTATCCAGGACGGCGATTTCTTCAAGAACGAAGAGTTCCTTGCAGCTGTTGAGAACTGCAAGAAGAATAACTCCGCGCTTCACCTGTTCGGACTCTTATCCGACGGCGGCGTACACAGCCATATCACTCATGTCTACGGACTCTTAGAGCTTGCAAAGAGAAACGGACTCGACAAGGTATTCGTTCACTGCTTCCTTGATGGACGTGATACACCGCCGGCATCCGGAAAGGATTTTGTTGCGGCTCTGGAAGAGAAGATGAAAGAACTCGGCGTCGGCAAGGTGGCATCCGTTATGGGACGTTATTACGCGATGGACCGTGACAACCGCTGGGATCGTGTGGAGCTTGCGTATAAGGCACTGACAGCGGGTGAGGGCAATAAGGGAACATCCGCGACGGAACTGATTCAGGCGTCCTACGATGACGGAAAGACGGATGAGTTCGTTGTTCCGGCTGTCGTGACAGGGGAAGATGGAAATGCGATCGGAACGATCAGGGACAACGATTCCGTGATCTTCTTCAATTTCCGTCCGGACCGCGCAAGAGAGATGACCCGCGCATTCTGTGATGACGAGTTTACAGGATTTGCGAGAGCGAAGAGGATCAAGACCACATATGTATGCTTTGTTGATTACGATGAGACGATTCCGAACAAACTTGTCGCATTCAAGAAAGAGACGATCAAGAATACTTTCGGTGAGTTCCTTGCTGCCCACGGGAAGACTCAGGCGAGAATTGCTGAGACAGAGAAATATGCCCATGTTACCTTCTTCTTCAACGGCGGCGTTGAGGAGCCGAATCCGGGTGAGGACCGTATCCTTGTGAAGTCCCCGAAGGTCGCAACCTATGACCTTCAGCCGGAGATGAGCGCACCGGCCGTTTGTGAGAAGCTGACAGACGCGATCCGCTCCGGAAAATATGATGTTATCATCGTAAACTTTGCAAATCCGGATATGGTAGGCCACACAGGCGTTGAGAACGCGGCGGTCAAGGCCATCGAGGCTGTCGACGAGTGCGTTGGAAAAGCAGTTGAGGCAATCAAAGAGGTTGATGGCGTGATGTTCATCTGTGCTGACCACGGAAACGCAGAGCAGCTGATCGACTACAAGACAGGAGAGCCGTGGACCGCTCACACAACAAACCCGGTTCCGTTCATTCTTGTAAACGCGGGCGAGGGCTGCGGCCTCAGAGAGGGCGGCTGCCTTGCAGATATCGCTCCGACCCTGATTGAGCTTATGGGAATGGAACAGCCGAAAGAGATGACTGGTAAGTCTCTGTTAGTAAGAGAGTAAGAGAACTTTGGCGCGATAAGATCATGCGAAAATAAAAACAGTTCCGGTGATATGGACAGAAGAGTCTGTATGCCGGGACTGTTTTTATGTAACAGGAAATGCCTACCCGTGTGCAGTAACGCCAAAGATGCGTTATAAGAACAATTTCACAGCGTATACTTGACACAAAGAATCCTCTGACATTAAGATAAAAGAAATATTTTCGGCAGGGCAAAAGGAGAAGGTTATGGAACAGGAAACAAGAATCGCAGTAGTGGGAATTATTGTAGAAAATAAAGAGGCTGTGGGGGAGGTCAACCAGATCCTTCACGATTACAGCCCCTATATTATCGGAAGAATGGGACTTCCATATGAAAAGAAACATGTGAACATCATCAGCGTTATCGTAGACGCTCCGGCCGACCGGATCAGCGCGCTTTCCGGGAAGCTTGGAAAGATCAGAGGGATCAGTGCGAAAGTGATGTATTCGAAGAATGGGCAGTAGGTGGAGAATCGCATGCTCCAAAGCTTCCCTGCATGGCATTATTCCCGTATGATATCAAGCAGGGTATCATCTCTGGTTTCGAACCATTTCATAAAGGCATACCATTTTTTGCCATAAGACGTATGCTTTCGAACAAAAAATGCATAGATGATCATGATCACCGCTATCTCGATTAATAGTGGTATGTAGAAATAAGCCCGCCTTACTCATCGGTTATCATTCCCTTCCGCATACAGGTAAACAGGTATTCCATAAATGCTTCCTTTGTCTCTTTTTTCTTTCGACGGCTGCAGAAAAGGCAGGAACCATTTTTCAGACGGACAGAACCATCCTCCTCCACAGAGATCACCTGCGAAAAATTGAGGAGGAGACTGCGGCCGCTCATATAAAAACGTCCGCCCTTCGGCAGCAGCGCCATTAGATCCGAAAAAGAGAGGCGCGTGGCAACGTCCCCTTTTAACGTGTGGATGATCAGGCGGTGATTCTGCGTTTCCGCGTATAGAAAATCATCCAGAAGAATCCGCTGGCAGGATGACTGCCCCTGTCCAAGGACAGCCTGAATCTCAATATAAGCTGGTTCGGCCCGAAAAGTGCGGATCTCATTGAGACACCAGGCCAGTGTGTCCGCATCCACCGGCTTTAAGAGGTAGTCGAGCGGATGTACCCGGTATCCTTCAAGGGAATAATCCTGCTCATTGCTCACAAAGATAAGAGGGATCCGCGCGGCAACAGCTCGAAGCTTTTCGGCTGTTTCAAGCCCGTTCAGGCCGTTTTTTGCAAGCATGATATCCATAAATACAGCATTGAAAAGACCGGGGCGGAAAGCCTCTAAGAATGCTTCACCGCTCTCATAGCAGGTAAAATCAGCCATTTCTCCATATTTCTCGAAATTCTTTTGTATTAAATCGATCAGATGCTTCTGATCGAAAACGCAATCTTCCACAATAGCAATATGCATCATAATTGCAGCACTCCCTTCACCACGATGCTTCTGAACCAATTAGGTCGAGGTTTGACCATTTGCGTCGAGGTGGTTTTCAGAAAAACACGTAATTGATATACTATTAGTATAGAAGATTATGCGAAAAATGTAAATATTACGGGAACTTGATGTTTATCTCAGTCGAGAAGACTTCCACCTCTTTTTGGTGGTAGTAATAGCAAATTTGTCTCAGTGGGAGGAAAATGGTATGAGAAAAAAATCGAAACGAGTTTTAGCAGCTGCATTGTCAGCTATATTAATATGGAATACATGTGAATGGCAGCCGCAGGCATTGGCGGCCGGTTCGCTGCAGCGGATCGGGGCTGAAACGGGAGCAGATGATACTGCGGAAACGGCAGAAAAAGAATCTACGTCAAAAGAATCTGTATTAAAAGCCTCTCCGTCGAATGCTTCTCCATCGAATGCGGAAATAAAAGATAACCGTGGCGAGTCAGGTACAAGCAAAGCAGAAGCAGGAGCAGATGCAGATACAGGCAAAGCAGAAGCAGGGGCAGATGCAGATACAGGCAAAGCAGAAGCGGGAGCAGAGTCAGGTGCAAACAAAGCAGAAGCAGGGGCAAACGGAGCAATAGCAGGAACCGAGGCCGGAACAAACGGAGCACCAAACGGCACAGCAACAGGGGCAAAGATAGAAGCGTTCCTGGGGCTGGATGAGGCTATTGCGGTGCAGAAGCTGTCTCTGGGTGCCAAAGAAAGCGATATCGTTCTTCCGGATACTCTGGAGGTTCGGATGAAGCAGGAAACTTTAGAGGATGCTCCAAAAGCAGAAGGGAAACTGCAGATAGATGCGGAAGCTGATGATGAAAAAGAACGTTCAGAAGCGGAAGCAGATGAGAATATCAGCAGGATCTTTGGCGTGACCTGGAAGCTGGATATTGGTGAGAGCGACTACCCGGAATTTCATGGCGGGATCTCCCCACAGGACTATTTTGAAGAATTTGACGAGGATGGAGAACCTATTGAAACATCCTATAAGACCTGGGCAGGCTATCATGAGGCAAACCAGGACTACAACGGCAGTGCCTATGTCTATACACCGGTTTTGCCGGAGGAATATTCACTGGGAGAGGAGGCAGAGCTTCCGGAAATCTGCGTTCTCGTAGGAGAGATGCAGCTGATGACTCTGGCAGGCGTGGAATATAACCTGAATAATAAGCATCTGCTCATTAATAGCACTAACAAAGATCGGTTTAATGGAAAAACCATTACCGGCTCCTATTGCCCGAGCACCCGGCCGGAGTCGACTTATACAGACATCAAGGGCGGTATCATAATTGATAATGTTACGGTCGATCTGACGATTAAAGATGTAACGATCAAATCTGATGGGGCCAGAGGATGGAATCTGGCCGGTATTTACCTGAAAGGCAATGCCCGGCTGAATCTGACCTTAGAAGGAACCAATACACTTGTGGGACTGGATGATGGAGCCGGAATTGAGGTGGGAAAAGATGCAACGCTGGTTATTACGGAGCAGAGTACCGGAAGTCTGAAGGCAGTGGGAGGTGCCTATGGGGCCGCCGGTATCGGAGGAAAACCCGGAACAACAGGTTACGAAGGTGCAGATAAGAACTATGGGACAGGAACGATTATAATCAAGGGTGGAAGCATTGTAGCTGAAGGTGGAGCTTATCAGGTTTCCCAATCGACGCGTTATCATGGAGGAGCCGGAATCGGAACCGGTCTGTATGGAATCGGCGGAACCATTGAAATACTGGGCGGAAGGATAACCGCAGCAGGAGGAAGGGAGACAGGAGCCGGAATCGGAGGCGGAGCTGGTGGAGGTGTAGACACCATCGTGATCGGCGGGACGGAAGGCGAAGCTCCCAATATAGCCGTATCTTCTTATAATAATGGCGAATTAGGATATCCGGGAGCTGCCATCGGCACCGGATGGAATGGAGTGGATGGTTTACAATTATCCTGTGGCGATATCCGGATATTAAGTGGATCTGTGGAGGTAACGGGCGGAAATATTGGTTATGGAGTGTTAAAGCCTTTGTCTGGAAATAGCATGAAAGGCGGCAGTGTCACTATTTCCGAGGAGGTGCAGTTAGAGCTGCCACTTGAAAGCAAAATTGAGCCCCGGGGAGACTGTACCTACGGAAAGAAAACATTCCGGATCACCGTATATGATAACCAGCTACCAGATGGAACCTATCAGGCTGACATATCCCTGTATCGGGAAAATGATACAGGAAAAGACTCTCCGGTTTATCAGACAAAGGCAGAAATGACCGTCTCCGGATTCAGGGGAACGATACCGGATATAACCCAGTGGATAGGCCATTCTGGAAATATGCAGATGGTTGTAGAGCTGAAGCCTTCCGGTGGCGGGGAAGGTAAGACGATGGATGGAAGGGTTGTTCTAAACAAAGGAAAGGATGAAGCCATCTCCGTCACGCTGGGAAAAGCCGCTTACCAGAAGACAATGGATCTGACCATCCATGATGGCCGTTTGAAGAATGATAAGAATTATACACTGACGGTTCGACTGGGGGAAGAAGCAAGCGAAGGCGGCACTGCACCGGATGTAGTAACCTATTCATCTAAAAAAGCTTCCGGTTATCAGATAAAGACCGATAAAGTCAGCTGGTATACGCCTCTGTCCGGAGTGGTTCCGGTATCGGTTCAGGTAAAGGAAGAAGGAGGGGAAGGAGAAAATACGAATAGCTTTACAGTAACAGGATCCCTCTCGATGGAGTCAAAGGAGGAAAAGAATCTTTCCCTTACCATCGGAGAACCCTTGTATCCTGTCCGGTTCCACTTCTACTCATCCAAGGTGCGGGCGGCAGAGAGGGTATCCCTGACAGCCGGACGGCTGGCTGGAGCCTTAGAAGCTCCGGTGGAATTAAAGCAGGACAAAGGCCAGTTTGCCTTTGACGGGAAGCTGACAATCGATGCAGAAGCAGGCAATCATGCATATGCTCTGGCATATCTTCCGGCCGGAAATTACCGGTTTGTGATAAATACAGGCATCACAGAATTAGGCAGCTCCGATGGAAGCTTTACTCTGGACAACGAAACGGTAAAGGCAGGGGATGCAGGAACGGATATTACTGTATTAAATGAGGCAGAGGCGCTGGAGGGAGAGCTGGATCTGTTCCTTGGAAATATATCTTTTTCCGAGGAAGATGGTAAGCTGACAATATTATATTCTAAAACAGATGGTTCCGGCCAGGTGGTTACAGCAAGGTTAATAGACCAGTCCTATGATAAATGCTATCGGATCACTTCATCTGGGAATAATGTAGAGAAGTATCATCTCTCCGTGGATATCCCAGCTTCCAGGGAACTAAAGCTCGTATTAAAGAACCTTACGATTACACCGGCAGAGGCTATCGCACCGATTCAGATAAACGGAGAGTCTCAGGTGACCACCTATCTGGAAGGGAAAAACAAGATTTCGATTAATAAATCAGAGAAATCTTCTTCACCTGCCGGCATCAGCGTGGCGAAAGGTGCAAAGCTTACGATTGACAATGAACTGGGGCAGCAGGGCTCCATAGAGGTGCTCAATAATACAAATGTAACCAGGAGTGGTGCAGCAATTGGAGGAAATGGAGAGCAGGATGCAGGAATCATTCACATCAAGGGGGGAACTGTAAGTGCAACTTCCGCTTCTAAAGGAGCGGCTATTGGTGCTTCGGTAGGAAAAAGTGTAGAAGAAATATGGATTAGCGGAGGAAATGTAACTGCAAAAAGTAGTGGTGGTGCCGGAATCGGAACAGGAGGTGCTTTTAGGAATGAGGAAAGAACCGGTAAAATCGTGATAGAAGGCGGAACGGTGAATGCAAGCTCGTGGAGTGGTGCCGGAATTGGAAGCGGTTTTGGATATGTCCCTGGAAGCTCAGCGATAATTGCAAAGATTGAGATTCATGGTGGAATGATTACAGCCTATTCTTATGATGGTGCCTGCATCGGAAGCGGTAGAGACAGTTCATCGAGTGTACTGATTGACGGCGGCACCATATGCTTAGTGAAGAAAAATAATGAAAGCGGTAGGAATGCTGCTCATATTGGAAAGGGGTATGAGTCTACACAGGCACCAACCGATGTGACGATTACAGGTGGAACGATCTGTTTGATAGGGGCGGATAGAAATATACCGCGACCGATCATTTATGGCTGGGAGAAGGCAGGCGAAAAGTGGCAGAAGAATACAGCAAAAGATGGGAATGGTAAGCCGGTTTATTTCACCACAGCGGATCTGACCGGTATCTATGAGAATAATACACTGGTTGAAAAAGCAGGTATTGAAGGAAGCTCCTACGGCTTTAAGGATGTCCGGACAGATTCCAACGGAAAGATTTATATGTATCTTCCGGCATCGGAGGCAGTGAAAGCCACCTTTGGCGGTGTGGAATTTACCGGAAAGGTTGAGGCAGGTAAGGATGAGAATGTATTGGAGCGTAAAGAGACCTATATTGATTATCAAAGGGAAGTCCTGAAAAATATGGCTTTGTATGATCTCGAATATGCGCAATCTATGATGGTTGAAACTTGGACAAAGATTCCGGCAGGCGGCGAGGTGTCTCTGACGGGAATTCTGGATAAACAGCTGGAGAGTGCGACCGAGATTACTCTGTATGTGCGAAAGGCGGCCGCAGGTTCCGAAGCAGCAGGCGAAGCAGCCGGGATAAAGCTTCCGGTAAGACCGAAAAAACCGGATCCGATACAGGGAACAGATGTAACGAAAGACAGCTACTCTATCAGGGTAAAGGGACAGCCCGTTTCCGGTTGTGAGTACGGAATTTCAAAATCTGCGGATGGTGAGCTTCAGTGGCAGCCAGGGACTCAGTTTAGTAATCGGTTTAATGGTCTGACTCCGGCTAACACCTATTATATAACCCTTCGTGTGAAAGCAACAGACAGTAGCTTTGCATCGAAGCCGGCTGAACGCTTGTCGGTGACAACACCGGATGCATTACTGATCGACGGTCCCGCCGGTAAAGTATCCTTTGAAACGACGGGAACCTATGGACAGACACTTGATCAGATTTCGGTACAACTGGCAGAAGGATTTCAGGTTGTTAATTATAGTAGATCACCGGTTTCTGGAACATGGAGCTTCAGTAAGGATCAGAAAGGAACGCTCGCTTCATCCATTTATCCGGAGGTAAAGGGAACAACTGCATATCAGGTAGAATTTATCCCGGATGGAGCGTCAGAAGGGCAGTATGGAAATAGCTTGAAAAGAAGCGTGATTCCGGAGATATCTCCGAAAGAGTTGACCGCAGTTCTTAAGACACCCATTGAAAAGCCCTATGATGGAAGTACCGATATCGCATTAGAGGCGACGGTAGAGATAGGAGCTTCGGGTCAGAGATACAGGATCAGTGGCCTGAAGGGAAGATTTGAAGATGCCAATGCCGGAACAGGTAAGACGGTAACCGTTGATTCTTCAAAGGCAGTAATTGAGGCAGATGGCAGCACGGGCACGGTGAATCTGCAGAATTACCGTGTGGTATATCCGGCTCAGACGAACGGAACGATCCGTCCGATACAGGGTTCGGTTTCAATCGATCCGCAAGCATGGATTGGAGAAAAAACCTATGGAGACGACAGCTTTTCCTTGACAGGTGTGAATAAAGCGGGAGATGGAGCTTTGAAGTATGAAAGCTCTGATAAAACGGTTCTCACCGTGGACGCACAGGGACAGGTGACCATCAAAGGTGTCGGTTCTGCAAAGGTAAGCATCACCATGGCAGACGGAACGAATTACCTTGGCACAAGCACGCCGGCAGAGGGAACGATAACCGTTAAAAAAGGAACACTCATCCTTACCTTAACGGCTGTGAACCGGAGTACCGGAGCGCAGCAGTCGGAAGGGATCCTTGGAACCTACGAGGATGATTTTGATATCATTGCAGGTATTAAGGGAGCGTATGGTGACAAGCCGCAGGGTATGATCCGCTTCTATGATAATGGAATTCAGAATCCTGATACGATCCCTGTAGGGGAAGCTGGAACTGCGGTCCTCAACCTGACGAAGCCGGGAATCGCATCCGTAGGAACGCACCGGATGACCGCCGAGTTTGATTTTGACACTAATCATGATTGGGCGGCCAAATACAACACGCCTGCTCCGGCTGCGTATACCTTCGCGATCGGAAAGTTGGCTGCACCGCAGATCACCTGGCCGGCGGCAGCGTCGGTGAAGGCGGGAAGTCCTCTGAGTGACTCTGCCTTATCAGGAGGAAGCACCGAATACGGAAGCTTTGCCTGGAAGGATCCAGCCCAGACGGCACAGGCAGGCACCCATAGCTACGAGGTGGTATTTACACCGAATGAATGGGCATCCGCTCGTTATGAGATCGCAGCGATGACCGGTACGGCAGAAGTGACAGCAACGGAAGATAAGCCGGGCGAAACGGAAAAACCGGGCGAAACGGAAAAACCGGGCGAAACGGAAAAACCGGGCGAAACGGAAAAGCCGGGCGAAACGGAAAAGCCGGGTGAAACGGAAAAGCCGGGCGAAACAGGAAAGCCGGGTGAAGCAGGCAAGCCGGGAGAAACGGGAAAACCAGGCGAAACAGGCAAGCCGAACGAATCGAACAGAACGGATGATTCCGATGATTCGGATGAGCCGGAAAGACCGAGACACCAAAACCCGTCCTCCGGTAAGGATAAAACCTCCGGCAGCGGTGCAGTCAGCCACGATTCAGTCAAAGGAACGATCGACAGTATAACAGGAATTATCACAGGAGAAACAAACAGCTTTGTCAATGACGGAAAGAGCCATTGGATGCTGGATGAGCATGGCTGGTGGTTACGCTTTGCAGATAATACCTACCCGAAGGGAAGCGTACGTGATTCCGGTGATATTTCGCATAGCTGGGAGCAGATCAACGGAAATTGGTGGGCCTTTGATGAAACGGGTTATGCCAAGACAGGCTGGTTAAGAGATGAGAATTACGGCGGCTGGTTCTATATGGATCCGGAACACGGCATGCAGACCGGCTGGATGCTTCTCAATGGAGTCTGGTACTATTTTAACCCGATTTCCGATGGAAAGAGAGGGATTATGTACGCCGGACAAAGGACACCGGACGGATACTATGTAGATAAAAACGGTGTCTGGGACGGAAGAAACAAGCAGTAAAGCGAGTTTCAAGCCGAACCTCCGTGAGACTTGGCGCGTGATTCCGGTAAGAGAAGCTGGCGTATTCCCGTAAGAATCATGGTGCATTCTCGCAGAGCGATGCTCTTGTACGAACTATAGAATAATCCGGAAGGGATCCGCAGGCTTTGGAATCCTTCCGGATTTCTATTTGCTTTGTCAAACACGTAACGAAATTTTTACTTGACAGTTCTATGTTTTTTCATGTATGATAGAAATAGTGTGAAGAGACATTTATCGTTTTCATGCAAATGTATGTAATGACCACTCCCGCAGAACAGACTACGGAAGTTAAGCCCATCGGACAGGCGGGTCAAGCGCCGCGTGGGGTTAAGCCCACATTATTGATTGAGTTAAAAGCTCAAATTTATAAGTTGATTACTTTATAATCAGTGTTTGAAAAACACATCATCTTGTGAATCGGTCAATAAGTGCAGGGACAATATATTTGCGATTGCAGACTTGGAAGAAAAAACGATAAAGGTCAGAGGCAGACGGGAGCGGAGTGACGCGCCCCAGACCCCAATGGAATAGAATCGTTTTGAGCAGATGATGGTTTTGGCGTCATCTGCTTTTTTATTATTCAGATGATGCGCAATCAATAAAATGCGTGAGGAACAAAACCATGGACAGAGAGAGACAAAAGAAAGCCCCGATCTATGAAGCGCTCGAGGAATTTAAAAAGAAGAGAGTTGTCCCGTTTGATGTACCGGGACATAAGAGAGGACGCGGAAATCCGGAACTGGTACAGCTTTTAGGCGAAAAATGTGTATCTTTGGACGTAAACTCGATGAAGCCGCTTGACAACCTCTGTCATCCGGTCTCCGTGATCCGTGAGGCGGAAGAGCTTGCGGCGGAGGCATTTGGAGCGGCCAGCGCCTATCTGATGGTAGGCGGAACGACATCGGCGGTCCAGAGCATGATCCTCTCGGTGGTAAAAGCCGGAGATAAGATCATCCTGCCGCGAAACGTACATAAGAGCGTCATCAACGCTCTGGTGCTCTGCGGCGGAATCCCGATCTATGTAAATCCGGAGATGAACCAGAGACTCGGTATTTCACTGGGAATGCAGGTCGAAAAAGTAAAACAGGCCATCGAGGACAATCCGGACGCAGTTGCGGTGTTCGTCAACAACCCGACCTATTATGGCATCTGCTCTGATATAAAAACGATCGTACAGCTTGCCCATGCGAGAGGCATGAAGGTCCTCGCGGACGAGGCTCATGGAACCCATCTGTATTTCGGAAAGAATCTTCCGATCTCCGCAATGGCAGCGGGAGCCGATATGGCGGCGGTATCCATGCACAAGTCCGGCGGAAGCCTGACCCAGAGTTCGCTTCTTCTTTTAAATAAGGGAGTGAACACCGACTATGTGCGCCAGATCATCAATCTGACCCAGACTACAAGCGCATCCTACCTGCTTCTTTCCAGTCTTGATATCTCAAGACGAAATCTGGCTCTCCGCGGCGAGGAATCCTTCGCGAAGGTCGTTGAGATGGCAGAGTACGCGAGACGGGAGATCAACTCCATCGGTGGCTACTATGCTTACGGAAAAGAACTTGTAAACGGTGACAGCATTTTCGATTATGATGTGACGAAGCTCTCCGTGTATACAAGAGACATCGGGCTTGCGGGAATCGAGGTCTATGATCTTCTGCGCGACGAGTATGATATCCAGATCGAATTCGGTGACATCAGCAACATTCTGGCTTACATTTCCATCGGAGATCGTATCCAGGACATCGAGCGCCTTGTTGGTGCTCTGGATGATATCGAGCGTCTCTACAAAAAAGACAGCTCCGGACTGCTCTCTGGCGAGTACATTTCTCCAAAGGTTGTTATGTCCCCGCAGAAAGCGTTCTACTCCGATAAGGTCTCCGTTCCGGTGGAAGCGTCTTCAGGAAGAGTCTGTGCGGAGTTTGTGATGTGTTATCCGCCGGGAATCCCGATCCTGGCGCCGGGGGAGATGATCACGGATGATGTGGTCCAGTATATCCTGTATGCGAAGAAAAAGGGATGCTCCATGCAGGGAACAGAAGATCCGGCGGTGGATCATCTGATGGTGCTGGCAAACATATAGCATGAATTTTTTAAGGCGCCGGACCTGGCTGCAGGCAAACAGGATGTCTGCCTGCATACAGGCTTTGGCCAATACGATACAAGGAGTCACGAGATATGGAATTCTGGTTTTCAGAACTGCACACCGGAAACGTAAAGCTGTCCATCAAGATCGAAAAGCAGCTGTTTTCCGGGGAGAGTGAATATCAGCGGATCGACGTGTTCGATTCCGAGGAATTTGGAAAATTTATCTCTCTGGACGGGGAGATCGTATTCTCCGAGAAGGACGAGTTTATTTATGACGAGATGGTGACCCATGTGCCGATGGCGGTCCATCCGTGTGTGAAGGACGTACTGATCATCGGCGGCGGCGACGGCGGTGTCGCGAAAGAACTTTTGCAGTATGACTGCGTGGAACATATCGATGTCGTGGAGACGGATGAGATGTTTGTGGAGGTTTCAAGAAAGTTTTTCCCGGAGGTGGCCTGCGCCTTAGATGATCCGCGTGTCGAGGTCCACTATGATGACGGTCTGAGATTTTTAAGAAACAAGAAGGCAAAGTATGACCTTATCATCAACGATTCCACAGACCCCTTCGGTCATACAGAGGGATTGTTCACGAAGGAATTCTACGGTAGCTGTTACAGCGCCTTAAAGGAAGATGGGATCATGGTCTACCAGCACGGAAGCCCATTCTACGATGAGGACGAGCTGGCCTGCCGCAGTATGCACCGAAAGGCGTTCCGCTCCTTCCCGATCAGCCGTGTGTATCAGGCGCATATTCCAACCTGTCCGTCCGGATACTGGCTCTTCGGCTTCGCTTCAAAGAAATATCATCCCATCAAGGATTTCAAGCCCCGGGAATGGGATGCATTAAATATCGAAACCTGGTATTACACGACACATCTTCACATGGGAGCGTTCATGCTGCCGAAGTATGTTGAGGATCTTTTAAAAGAGGAGGAAAAATAAACATGAGCAGATTAATGATCATCGGCTGCGGAGGTGTTGCGTCCGTAGCGATCCACAAGTGCTGTCAGAACAGTGATGTATTCACAGAAATCATGATCGCAAGCCGTACCGTATCCAAGTGCGATGCCTTAAAGGAGAAACTTCAGGGAACTACAAAGACGAAGATCACGACCGCGAAAGTGGATGCTGACAACGTGGACGAGCTGGTGGCTTTAATGGAAAGCTACAAGCCGGATGCAGTGTTAAACGTTGCACTCCCGTATCAGGACCTGACGATCATGGATGCATGCTTAAAGGCTGGCGTGAACTATATCGATACCGCAAACTACGAGCCGGAGGACACCGACGATCCGACATGGCGCGCGATCTATGAGAAACGCTGCAAGGAAGAGGGCTTTACCGCATACTTCGATTATTCCTGGCAGTGGGCATATCAGGAGAAATTCAAAGAGGCTGGACTTATGGCACTCTTAGGAACAGGTTTTGACCCGGGCGTCACAAGCGTCTTCTCCGCGTATGCGTTAAAGCACTATTTCGATGAGATCCACACCATCGACATCTTAGACTGCAACGGCGGTGACCATGGTTATCCGTTCGCTACAAACTTCAACCCGGAGATCAACCTCCGTGAGGTATCCGCAAACGGCTCCTACTGGGAGAACGGCCACTGGGTAGAGACAAAGCCGATGGAGATCAAGCGTGAGTACAACTTCCCGCAGGTCGGTGAGAAGGATATGTATCTTCTGCACCATGAGGAGATCGAGTCTCTCGCAAAGAATATTCCGGGCGTAAAGCGCATCCGCTTCTTTATGACCTTCGGCCAGAGCTACCTGACCCACATGAAATGCTTAGAGAACGTTGGAATGCTTTCCACTTCCCCGGTAAACTTTAACGGACAGGAGATCGTTCCGATCCAGTTCTTAAAGGCTCTTCTTCCGGATCCGGCATCCTTAGGTCCGAGAACCGTCGGAAAGACAAACATCGGCTGTATCTTTACCGGTGTGAAGGACGGAAAAGAGAAGACGATCTATATTTATAACGTATGTGACCATCAGGAGTGTTACAAGGAAGTCGGCTCCCAGGCCATCTCCTACACGACAGGCGTACCGGCTATGATCGGTTCCATGATGGTCGTTGACGGAACCTGGAAGGGCGCAGGCGTATTTAACGTCGAGGAGTTCGATCCGGATCCGTATATGGAAGCGCTGAACAAGTGGGGACTTCCGTGGGTTGTGGATGAGAATCCTCAGATCGTGAAATAAAAAATTGAAAATGAATGACTGTTCGGCAGATTCGTGCTGTCCGTGGGAAAAATACGGAATGTGGAACAGTTTCAAGTACAGAAAACACCTCTGGCAGGAACGAGTTGTCAGGGGTGTTGCTGTATTGTGATACGGCAGTAAAAATGAACTTCGTTTTCTGGTAGGGCTGAAATGTGTATCGGGAACGAGTCAGTAATTGGAGAACAAGATGAAGATTAATGAATTACCAACTCCATGTTATGTGATTGATGAAAAAAAACTTAGAGAGAATCTGGAAATCTTAAAGAAAGTCAAGGACGACACCGGCTGCAAGATTCTCCTTGCGCAGAAGGCATTCTCGAACTTCTTTGAGTACCCGCTGATCGGGCAGTATCTGGACGGAACCACAGCCAGCGGTCTTTTCGAGGCAAAGCTTGGATATGAAAAAATGGGAAAGGAGAATCATGTGTTCGCTCCGGCCTTCAAGGAATCGGAGATCGGGGAACTCACCGATATCTGCGAACATCTGGTATTCAATTCCTTTTCCCAGCTTGAAAAATACGCGGACTTCTGTAAGGAAAAGGGCGTCAGCATCGGTATCCGCGTAAACCCGGAGTGTTCCACTCAGGGTGATCACGCGATCTATGATCCATGCGCGCCCGGCTCCAGACTCGGCGTGACTCTGGCAAATTTCCGGGAAGATCTCGTGGAAAAGCTTGACGGGATCCATTTCCATACCCTCTGTGAGCAGAACTCGGATGATCTGGAGACAACTCTGAAAGCTGTGGAAGATAAATTCGGAAAGTATCTGAAGCTTCCGAATATCAAATGGCTTAACATGGGCGGCGGACATCATATCACGAGAAACGATTACGACATCGACCGTTTAGAGCGCTGCATCCGCCATATGCAGGAGACATATGATGTCACTGTCTATGTGGAACCTGGGGAAGCTGTGGCGTTAAACGCGGGATATCTCGTGACGGAAGTCATGGACATTGTGGATAACGGGATCAAGACGCTGATCTTAGATGCCTCCGCAGCCTGCCATATGCCGGATGTGCTGGAGATGCCCTACCGTCCGCCGTTAAAAGACTCCGGCGAAGCAGACGAAAAGCAGTACACCTACCGCCTCTCCTCCATGACCTGCCTCGCGGGCGACGTAATCGGCGATTATTCCTTCGACCACGAGATCCGGATTGGTGACAGACTTTATTTCGAGGACATGGCGATCTACTCCATGGTAAAAAACAACACCTTCAACGGCATGTGCCTGCCGTCCATCGCGCGAATGGATGAGAATGGGGAGTGCAGTGTGGTGAAAACCTTTGGGTATGAGGAATTTGTGAGAAGACTGGGATAAAAAAGAAACATGATTATAGAAAACGGGGCTACCGCATACCAAAATTGGTGCGGCAGCCCCTTCTCACTATTTTCGTTTCACAACGGCTGTTTTTCCACGAAAAGCAATCCCGATTTTTATGATCGGCCGGACACCCGCAGCCAGCAATTCCGTGTCGTATTTTTTCGCATCTATCTGTTGGAGTGCGCGGTCTGCCAGCACATCCAGATCCACATGATCATCATTTGTGTGTTTGAATTCAAACAGGAATCCCGGAATTCCTTTTACTAATGGATTCAGTTGAATATCAAATCGGCCAAGCCCCGATTCTCGATTGGAACGAATCTGGTACCTGTTTCCAAGGATCGCACATAATCCAAGCATCATGCCATGATAAAAACTTTCATTTGCCCCATCCATAGAAGAAATACTCTGCAGCATAAAACTCTCCAGCAAAGACTGAAGCTTTTTTGCATTCCCGGAGAATATCGCCTGATTGATAGAAATCGCGACGCTGTTCTGATTCGTCCGATTCAAAATTTCTTTTTCATAAACACAGGCAATCTCTTTATTTGGAATTGCAACATCACACATGAAATTTCCATCATTCTGTGGATAAATTTCTGCAACTTTTAAGTAACCCGCAACAAGAAGAAAACTATAAATCGTGTATGGATTATTCTGGATCTCCGGATAGATCACGCTGGTATCTATATACGTAGTGATTTTTTCACCGCAGAGCAGTTTATGAAGTCCTTCCGTTATCTCGGGTGTAGCTGTCGCGATAATCTCACCAATGATTTCGTTGCTGCCGGTAGACTGCCAGAACGCCTTTGGGAAGCACTGATCGGTAATGTAATTGATCACAGACCATGGATTAAAGATTTCTGTATGACCAAATCGGTATCCGTCATACCAGCTGCAGATCTCCTGATATTTGTCCTCTTTCCCATAGTAGTGCAGAATATCTGTTACTTCTTCAGTTGTAAAGCCGAAATATTCACTGTAACTGTCGTCCAAAATCGAATTGGTTTTCAAATTATTCATGCCGCTGAAAATGCTTTCTTTCGCCACGCGGAGAATTCCTGTGAGAAAGCCGAAAGCCAGATGTGGATTATCCTTCAGGCCGCCGGAAAAGAAATTACGCATGAAATTCACGATTTCAGGATAAAAATTGCAATGATGTCCCTGCTGGATCGGTGTATCGTATTCATCAATAATGATAATACATTCTTGTCCATAATGCTTGTGCAGCAACAGAGATAAGATTTGTAATCCCATCTGGCAGTCTACTTCATTCGCATTGTCACTGGCAAGGCGATGGTACTGTTCTTTTTCATAGATTCCAAGTGCAGTACTTTCCTCAAGTTCACTGTGCCGTATAAATTCCAGTGAAATCAGCTTACGGATCTTCTGAAATGTCTCCTGCCATGTCAGACATTTTACATCCTTAAATGTCAGGAATATGACCGGATACTTTCCCTGATGCCGGGTATAATCAGAACCACACTGCCATATCTGCTTATCCTTGAAATAAATGGAGGTGTCCTCCTGTGTTTTTTCAAAAAAGACCCGAACCATATCCATATTCAATGTTTTACCGAAACGTCTCGGACGGGTAAACAACGATACCATAGGTTTCGTATCCAGAAAATCACGGATCAGCAAGGTTTTATCTACATAATAATAGCTTGTGGTCGCCGTCTTGAAATCAGAAATCCCAATGGGCAAGGGCTTTTTCTTTTCGCCTGAATCTGGCCAAACTGCATTTTCTGGAATCAGCCAGGAATGTCCCTTTTTCACAGCTCCGGAAATTTCGCCCTGCTTGCACATCTGCTGGACTCTGCGCACTGTGATTCCCATTACTTTTGCCGCTTCCATGCTGGATAAATAGTTCATTGAACACCTCCAAACGTAATTCTATCATAAGTATATCCCATTAAACGAAATATTACAACTCTGCATTTCGCTTATATTTCGTTTCAAACGAAATGTATAGACAGCAACAGTCGGGAGGACAATTCTGAATAAAAAAGCCGAATGAACGTTAATTTCATTCGGCAGTGAAGCTTTACGCATCTTTTGTTTCTGTATTTTGTCTGTACAGGATCATCAGTCCGCGGAGCAGAAGATCCGGATCATATGTAATCTTATGCGTACAAAGCGGGGTGATAAATCTTGCCATGCCGCCGGTTGCGATCAGTGTGGCTTCTTCGCCGAGCTCTGCGGTCATGCGGTCGATAAGACCGTCAAGCATTGCGGCATTGCCGAGCATGATACCGTTTCTCATACATTCGATGGTGTTCTTTCCGATTGCGCGTTTCGGAACATCGAAGCTGATCCTCGGAAGCTGGGCTGTATTGGAAACGAGGGAGTTTAAGGCAACCTTTACACCGGGGAGAATCACACCGCCGATGTAATTTCCATCGTGGTCCACCACATCGAGCGTTGTCGCGGTTCCCATGTCCGCGATGATGATCGGTCCTTTGTATTTGGCATTTGCAGCGACAGCGGCCACGATCCGGTCACCGCCGACGGTCTTAGGGTTATCCATCTTGATGTTTAAGCCTGTCTTCATGCCGGAACCGACAAGAAACGGTTTCTTTCCGGTGATCTTCTTTACGGCGGAAGAGATCGGCGCGTTCAGTGGCGGGACAACGGACGCCATAATGGAACCTTCGATATCATTTTTCTTTACTTTATGAATCTCCAGAATATTCTTTAAAAGGATCGCGTATTCGAGACTCGTTTTCCGGTCATCGGTGGTGATGCGCTCCTCAAAATATGTTTTATTGTCGTCAAGACCTCCGACAACGATATTACTGTTTCCCATGTCGATCGCTAAAATCATTGAGAAAACTCCTTCCACAAATCTAAGTAACGTGTTATACTGTTTTTACGTGTGCAGTTGATCAAAGGTTCCGTATTTGCGGGACTTGTCAATCTTCACCGTGAATATGAGAAACGTGTGAGACAGGTTCCTCATAATTTTAAAGTTCGAATTATCTTACCATAAATTGACTAAAATTACAACGGAGGATTCCAAATGTTAGCAGGAAAAACCGTACTTTTATGCGTGAGCGGCAGTATCGCTGCCTATAAAATCGCATATCTCGCCAGCGCACTGAAAAAATTGAAGGCAGATGTCCATGTGCTTATGACCCGGAATGCGACAAATTTCATTAACCCGATTACATTCGAGACACTGACCGGAAATAAATGCCTGGTGGATACGTTTGACCGGAACTTTGAGTTTTCCGTTGAACATGTTTCCCTTGCGAAGGCGGCGGACGTTGTCCTCGTTGCCCCGGCTTCCGCGAATGTGATCGCGAAGCTGGCCCATGGCCTTGCGGACGATATGCTGGCGACCACGGTTCTCGCCTGTACCTGCAGGAAGATTATCAGCCCTGCGATGAATACGAGAATGTTCGAGAATCCGATCACACAGGATAACTTAAAGATTTGCGAACACTACGGAATGGAAGTGATCAGTCCGGCAAGCGGATACCTCGCCTGCGGCGATACCGGAGCCGGAAAGATGCCGGAGCCGGAGGTGCTGCTCCAGTATATCTTAAAGGAAGTCCAGTACGAGAAAGACTTAAAAGGAAAGAAGATCCTCGTGACCGCAGGCCCGACGAGGGAGGCCATCGACCCGGTCCGCTATATTACAAACCACAGTACCGGAAAGATGGGATATGCTATCGCGAAGACGGCTGCTCTCCGCGGCGCTGACGTGACTCTTGTTTCCGGACCGGCAGAGGTGGAGCCGCCGATGTTCGTAAACTTTGTTCCGGTGGTTACTGCTAAAGATATGTTTGAGGCTGTGACAAGCCGCAGTGATGAGATGGACGCGGTGATCAAGGCCGCGGCTGTCGCTGACTACCGCCCGAAGTTCGTGAATACCGAGAAGACAAAGAAGAAAGACGGGGATATGGCGATCGAACTGGAGCGCACCGATGATATCTTAAAATGGCTCGGAGAACATAAAAAAGAAAGCCAGTTTCTTTGCGGATTTTCCATGGAAACGGAACATATGTTGGAGAATTCCAGGGCAAAATTAAAGAAGAAGAACCTCGATATGATCGTTGCCAACAATCTGAAGGTTGCCGGTGCCGGTTTCGGAACGGACACGAACGTGGTGACGATGATCCGCGAGAATAAGGAGACCGAGCTTCCGATCATGTCGAAGGAAGAGGTTGCAGGGGCAATCTTAGACGAGATCTTTGGGATCGAGCGATAGATTGCTATAAATATAACGAATTTTAGGGCTTTCTTCTTGACGAAAGCCTTAAATACTGGTAAAAATTTAAGTGGAAAAATATAGATTTTTAAGATAGATTTGGAGGAAAATTTTTTGGCTTCATTAAATGATGAAATAAAGAGACGACGGACATTCGCGATCATTTCCCACCCGGATGCCGGTAAAACGACACTGACTGAGAAATTCCTGTTATACGGAGGCGCGATCAACCTCGCCGGAACCGTAAAGGGACGCAAAGCGACAAAGCACGCAGTCTCCGACTGGATGGAGATCGAGAAGGAGAGAGGTATCTCCGTAACATCTTCCGTACTCCAGTTCAATTACGAGGGATACTGCATCAATATTCTTGATACCCCAGGACATCAGGACTTCTCCGAGGATACCTACCGTACCCTGATGGCAGCGGACTCCGCGGTCATGGTCATCGACGGATCAAAGGGTGTCGAGGCGCAGACCATCAAACTGTTCAAGGTCTGTGTGATGCGCCATATCCCGATTTTTACCTTTGTAAACAAGATGGACCGTGAGGCGAGAGACCCGTTCGAGCTCATGAGCGAGATCGAGGAGGTTCTCGGAATCCATACCTGCCCGATCAACTGGCCGATCGGCTGCGGAAAGAGCTTCAAGGGCGTTTATGACCGCCAGACAAAGAAGATCACGACCTTCACGGCTGCCATGGGCGGACAGAAGGAAGTTGCCACAGAGACTTTCGACGTGGAGGGAACAGACGTGGATTCCGTCATCGGTTCCGATTTCCACGCTCAGTTGAGGGACGATATCGAGCTTCTCGACGGGGCAAGCGATGAGTTTGATCAGGAGCTTGTAAGTGCCGGAAAGCTTTCACCGGTGTTCTTCGGATCCGCTCTCACAAACTTTGGCGTGGAGACGTTTCTGGAGCATTTCTTAAATATGACGACTTCTCCGCTTCCGCGAAGAACGACAGACGGTGTGATCGATCCGTTCAGACCTGATTTCTCCGCCTTCGTATTTAAGATTCAGGCGAATATGAATAAGGCGCACCGTGACCGTATCGCTTTCATGCGCATCTGTTCCGGTAAGTTTGAGGCAGGAATGGAAGTAAACCATGTTCAGGGCGGTAAGAAGATCCGTCTGACCCAGCCGCAGCAGCTGATGGCTGAGAGCCGTAAGATCATTGACGAGGCCTACGCCGGAGATATCATCGGCGTTTTCGATCCGGGTATTTTCTCCATCGGTGACACGCTCTGTACGTCCAACGAGAAGTTCCAGTTTGAGGGTATCCCGACCTTCGCTCCGGAGCATTTCGCGAGAGTCCGCCAGATCGATACCATGAAGAGAAAACAGTTCTTAAAGGGTGTCAACCAGATCGCTCAGGAAGGCGCGATCCAGATCTTCCAGGAGTTCAACACCGGTATGGAGGAGATCATCGTCGGCGTTGTCGGTGTCCTGCAGTTTGAGGTCCTGACCTACCGCTTAAAGAACGAGTACAATGTCGATGTCCGTCTGGAGCAGCTTCCGTTCGAGTATATCCGCTGGGTTGAGAACCCGGAGGAAGTGGATGTGGCGAAGATCCAGGGCACATCCGATATGAAACGCATCTGTGACCTCAAGGGCAATCCGTTATTGTTATTCATCAACAGCTGGAGTGTCGGCATGGTCGAGGAGAGAAATCCGAACTTGAAACTCAGTGAGTTCGGAAAGAACTAATCAAGTTTACAAATTATATCATCACAGGAACATGCGGAACCAGTTGTTTTGACTGGGAATACTGCATAGACAGGAGGAATATAAGATGAGTAAGATCGATGTTGTAAGAGCAGCCATGGTCGAGGCGATGAAGGCAAAAGATAAAGAGAGAAAGGATTCCCTTTCCATGCTTCTCTCTGCGTTAAAGAACGCGCAGATCGATAAGCGCGAAGCTCCGCTCACAGAGGATGAGGAGAACGCGATCGTAAAGAAAGAGATCAAGCAGGTCAAAGAGACGATCGATACCGCTCCGGCAGACCGCGCTGATATTATCGAAGAGGCAAAGAAGAGACTGGCCGTATATCAGGAGTTTGCTCCGGCTGATATGACCGAGGATCAGATCAGGGAGACGATCGCAAAGGTTCTCGCAGAGCTTGGAATCGAAGCCCCGACAGTAAAGGACAAAGGAAAGATCATGAAATCCTTAATGCCGCTTGTAAAGGGAAAGGCAGACGGCAAGATCGTAAATGAGATCTTAGCTGGATTCATGAAATAAGGTAAATGAACGAAACGCCTGCGAAGCAGACAATAAAGCGCGTAAGTGCGGGTTTGTGATCAGGCATGCAGCCAATAACTGGCGCACAGAAAAAGTATGGTATAAGCGGGGCTGGCTTTACGATCTCGGAAACACCCGGGATGAGACGGTCCCGCCTGTCTGTAAAATGGGTTATAACAAAAGAAATATGGAGGCGGAAATTATGTATAAAGAGAAGATCAGCCGGTATATTGACGCGCACAGGAAAGAAATGCTGGAGGACATCGGAGCTCTTTGCCGGATCAACAGTGTGAAGGGGTCTTACCGTATCGGAAAACCGTATGGGGAAGGGTGCTCCGAGGCACTGCGTGCAGCTCTGCATATTGCGGAATGCTACGGTTTTTCCATCAACAACTATGACAACTATGTTGGAACCGTTGACATGAATGACAAAGAGGCACAGCTCGATATTCTGGCACATCTGGACGTTGTTCCGGCCGGAGACGGCTGGACCGTTACAGAACCTTTTGAGCCGGTAGTAAAAGACGGAAAGATCTATGGCCGCGGAACCGCGGACGATAAGGGACCGGCAATTGCTGCCCTCTACGCGATGCGTGCCGTAAATGAACTTGGAATCCCGATGAAAAAGAACGTCCGCCTGATCCTTGGCACTGACGAGGAGTGCGGAAGCTCCGATATCACCCACTACTACAGTGTGGAAAAGGAAGCTCCGATGACCTTCTCACCGGATGCGTCCTTCCCGGTGATCAATATCGAGAAAGGCCGGATCGGAGGTAATTTTACGGCAGAGTTCGAGCCGTCTGACCGTCTTCCGAAGATGGTATCCTTCCACAGCGGAACGAAGACGAATGTGGTTCCGGGCGCGGCAGAGGCATTATTTGAGGGTCTTGACGGAGATGAGACAGGGGCTCTCGCAAAGAGCATGGAAGAGGAGCTTGGAATCCGGTTCACGGTATCCTCTGAGGATGGCTGCCTGAAGATCGCTGCAGCTGGCGAAAACGGCCATGCAATGGCACCGTGGAAAGGAAAGAATGCCCTGACAGGACTCTTATCCCTGATCGAGCGTCTTCCGTTGGCAGAATGCGGACAGGTAAAGGCAGTCCACGCGTTAAACCGCCTGATGCCGCACGGTGACTGGTACGGCGAAGCGCTTGGAATCAAGATGAGTGATGAGGAGTCCGGCGAATTGACATTGGCATTCAGCATGTTGGATATTTCCGAGAAAAGCTTAGAGGGCGAATTCGACAGCCGCTGTCCGATCTGCGCCACAAAGGAAAACACCATTGATGTGATCCGTGAAAAAATGGAAGCAGATGGAATCTCCTTCAATACGGAAAAAATGAAGTCGCCGCACCATGTACCGGCAGATTCTGATTTTGTGAAGACTCTGCTCTCCGCATATGAAAAATATTCCGGAAGAAAGGGCGAGTGTATCGCCATTGGCGGCGGAACCTATGTCCACAATTTAAAGAACGGTGTTGCTTTCGGCGCTGCCCTTCCGGAGACCGAGAACCACATGCATGGTCCGGACGAGTTCGCGGTGGTTGACGAGCTCACGATGAGTGCGAAGATCTTTGCACAGGTGATTGTGGATCTTTGCTGCTAAAAGAGGTCATGATTGGGAGAAAATGAATAGATAAGCGCAGCAGAGCGCACACGGTCCGGCTTCAGAAATGGAGCCGGGCCATTTTTTGTTATGGCTTATAGCAAATTACGCAGAATGAGCGGAAGCCGGAATAGCCGCAGTAAGCAGAGCTTTTTCTTGTAAAAACACGAGATTCATGGTAGCATAGAAGCAATGAAAAATCTGTGCATGGCTGCACGAAAGGAGCAGCAGAGATGAAAGAAATGAACATTCCTGTTGGAGTTTCGGATTTTGAAGAAATTCGTAAAAATGAGTATTACTATATTGATAAATCGGAATTAATAGGAGAGCTGCTCAGCAGAACGGGAATAAAAGTAACGCTTATTACCCGTCCCCGGCGCTTCGGCAAGACATTGGGCATGAGCATGCTGGAAAGCTTCTTCGACATCCGCAAGGAGAGCAGAAAACTGTTTGAGGGACTGAAAATTACAGAAAACCAGGCATTGTGCGATGCGTGGATGAACCAGTATCCGACAATTTTTGTTTCGTTTCGACAGGTAGATGGACTGGATTTCACTGGGGCATACGATATGCTCACAATGGTGATTGCATATTTGTACAACAGACATCTCTATTTGCTTGATGGAAAAAATGCCACGGACTTCCAAAAAGCGGCGTTTGCACATCTCGCACATGGCAGCGGTTCGATAAAAGAAGTTAAGAGCAGCCTTATGCTTTTGACAACGATGATGCAAAGCTATTATGAAAAGCCTGTAATTCTTCTTATAGATGAGTATGATGTTCCCGTAGCAAAAGCGAACAACAACGGTTACTATGATGAAATGCTCGATGTTATGAAAGGCTTGATGCAGGCACTGAAGGACAATCAGGCACTTCGGTTCGCGGTTGTTACGGGGTGTCTGAAGATTGCAAAAGAGAGCATCTTTACTGGAACAAATAAGTTTGTGTCGGATACGATCACAAATTCCCGTTTGAACGAGTATTTTGGTTTTGTACAGAGCGAGGTTGACCAGCTGCTGAATGACACCGGTCTGACGGAACAGGCTGACAATATCAGGAAATGGTATGATGGCTACCATTTCGGTGATTTTGATGTTTACTGCCCGTGGGATGTTATGAATTATATGTTGGAACTGCAGCGAAATCCGAAAGCCAGACCGGTCAGCTATTGGAAAAACACCAGCGACAATGCCATCATACGTTCCTTTATTGAGTATGCAGGCGGTACGATTACAAATAAGCTTGAAACTTTGATGGCGGGCGGCTGTATTGTTCAGCGTGTAGATGAAAACCTGACCTATGATTATCTGCATTCTTCGGAAGAGAATCTTTGGAGTACACTATATCTGACGGGTTACTTAACCAAAGCGCGCAAGGGAGATTACAAGGACGAACTGCCGGATGGCATGGCTGCTCTTATGATTCCGAATGCAGAAATCAAAGAGATTTTTGAAACGACAGTTATTAAATGGTTCGATGACAGCACGAAGAAGTGGAATCGAAATGCTTTGTTTGACGCTGTATGGAACGGTGACAGTGAGAGGATTACCAAAGAAATGAATGCCCTGCTCCGGCGGACGATCAGCTACCATGACTATCGGGAAGACTTCTACCACGCTTTTCTTGCAGGTATCTTCACCGGCGCCGGATATATGGTGGATTCCAACAAGGAACACGGAGAAGGCCGGAGCGATGTGGTTATTTACGATTCTATGAATGCCCGTGTTGCAATTTTTGAGGCAAAGTATACGAAGGTTCTGGAAAATCTGGGGAGTGCGTGCGATACAGCTTTGCGGCAAATTGATGATCGAATGTACGCAAAGGAGTATGAGGAAGACTATGACCAGATTCTTTGCTACGGTATTTCGTTTTTTAAAAAGCGTTGCATGGTAAAGAAAAAGTGACTCATTGCAAATAAAAACCAAAGCCGCAGAAAAATTCAGGAACATGCTGCCGAAAACGGTGCATGGAGGAAGAACTGGAGAAGAATAGATGAATTGCAGGATCATTGACATTCATACGCATATCTATCCGGTCGCCCTGGCGAGACGGGCCATGGAGGTTACCGGACATGAGAATGATGATTTTAAGAAGCTTCCGATCCGGGAGAATCTGCTGGCGAGGATGCAGGAGGCGGGGGTGGACATCTCCGTGAACCTGCCGGTGGTCTCGAAACCCCAGAATCAGGCGGAGGTGAACCGGTTCGCGAAGGAATCGGCAAGGAAGAATATTATCCCATTCGGGGGACTTCACCCGGACTGTGAGAATGTGATCGAGGAGCTGGAAAAGCTGAAGGACATGGAGATGGCTGGGATCAAGTTCCATCCGCCGTTTCAGAAGGTCCATCTGGAAGATCCAAAGTATGAGGAGATGTGGAGAAAGATCAATGAGTTGGGATTTCCGGTGCTGATCCACATGGGGACAGCGAGGATCGTGCGCCCCTATGACCTTTACCCGTCGGGAATCCGGAAGATCTTAAAGTTTGCCCCGGATATCCCGATCATCATGGCGCATATGGGAAGCTTCTGCATGATGAAAAATCCCGATGAGGATCTTGAAAATCTGCCGGAAAATGTGTTTATCGATACGGCCATGAGCGCGGAGTTGGAGGAAAACGGAGAGTTTGAGAAGATCACCCGCAGGTTCGGAACAAAACGGGTGCTTTACGGCAGTGATTTCCCCTATGGCACCCAGAAAGCCGCAATCGCGAGGATCAAGGACAGCAGCTTTTCGGACAGCGAAAAGGAAGACATGCTGTGGAAAAACGCGGCGAAGATTTTGAAGGCAGTGGGAAAACTGCCGGAGAATATTGAGTTGTAAAGCTTCAGAAAAATTACAATTAAGTGAAAATAATGCTGGATATTTATCTCAGGGACAAGAAATGGAACATAGACTATAAATAGAGAGTATGACTGGTTGACGGCAGCCTGCGCGAATAACAGGTCTGCGGTTGATGGGATACATAAAAATGTTTCGATCCGGGAGATGATGCCATGCGGATGAGCGAATTGAAGAGGCGGGAAGTGATCAACGTCTGCGACTGCAAACGTTTAGGCTTTGTGGGTGATCTGGATGTCGATCCGTGTACAGGCAGGATTCTGGCAATCATCGTGCCGGGACCGGGCTGTGTCTGCGGTTTCCTGGGACGGGAAAAAGAATTTGTGATCCCTTTTGGGGATATCTGCCAGATCGGGGACGATATCATTCTGGTCCGGGTTGAGGAGAAGAAGGAAAAGCCGTCGAAGCCCCCGAAGCCGTGTCCACCGCCGCCAAAGCCGCCGTTTTGTCCCTGCCCGCCTCCATGTGAGCCGGGAGGAAGATGTGACTGTCCGCCGCCGTGTAATATGGATTGTGGCTGCCCTCCGCCTTGTGACCAGGAAAAAGGCGGTTATATAAAAAAGTGGCGGTAAGAAACCTGGAAGTGAGAGCGGCTTCCGGGGCGAATAGCAGGAAGATGGACATGAGATAGATCAGTATAATTAGTAGTTAATGAAGATAAGTCAGGAAAGGAACTGAAGAATGAACAAACTTCACACGATACCGGCAGCGGATGGATTCCGCATGCCGGGAGAATTTGAACTCCACAGAGGCTGCATCATGATCTGGCCGAAGCGTCCGGGAAGCTGGAACTACGGCGCGAAAAAAGCGAGAGAGGCATTCAAGCGCGTGGCATGGGCCATCGCGGAGAGCGAGGAGGTCTTTATGCTGGCGGAGCCGGATGTGGAGGAGAATGCCCGCGAGATGTTAGCCGGGAGTCCGGGACACGAGATCCATGTGATCCGCATGGAGTCCGACGATGCCTGGGCGCGGGATGTGGCACCGACCTTTGTGGTGAACGGGGAAGGTGCGGTTCGTGGCATCGACTGGGAGTTCAACGCCTGGGGAGGAACCGTGGATGGACTTTACGCCCACTGGGAGAAGGACGATCTTGTGGCGGAAAAAGTCTGTGGGGAGCTTGGCTATGACTGCTACGAGGCCCACCCCTTCGTTCTGGAAGGCGGTTCGATCCATTCTGACGGAGAGGGGACGGTTCTTGTGACGGCAGCGTGCCTCCTGAGCGGAGGAAGAAATCCGAAGCTCACAAAGGACGATATCGGGAAGAAGCTCTGTGCTTACCTCGGGGCTAAAAAGGTGATCTGGCTGGAACGTGGAATTTACAATGACGAGACGAATGAACATGTGGATAACATCTGCGCGTTCGTGCGCCCGGGCGAAGTGGTCTTAGGCTGGACCGATGATGAGAATGATCCCCAGTATGTCATGTCGAAGAGCTGTCTGGATATTTTAGAAAATGAGACGGATGCTATGGGCAGAAAGATCAAAGTCCACAAGCTTCCAATCCCAAAGACACCGATCTGTGTGACAGAGGAAGACCTTGGCGGTTATGAGTTTGAGGACGGCGAGGACACGAGAGAGGTTGGGGAACGGCTGGCAGCAAGTTATGTAAACTTCTATATTTCAAACGGCGGGGTAGTCGTGCCGCAGTTTGGGGATGAGCATGATAGGACGGCGGTGGAGATTCTTGGAACCGTCTTCCCGGAAAGAAAGATCTGCCCGATCCCGGCCAGAGATATTCTTCTCGGAGGCGGAAATATCCACTGCATTACACAGCAGATCCCGCAGGGGAGATAGGAAAAGAGTACGATAAAAAAATAGAATCAGAAAACGTGTATTGAACAAGGATAGTGTACCTGAGGAGCAATTCAAAATAATTTAAAAGGAAAGAACAATTTAGAACTGGAATGCAGACAGTACATAGGGACAATAAAACGGATACCCACAGGAGGAAATATAAAATGCGAAAAGTAAAAGTCGCAGCAGTACAAATGCGCTGCACAAGAGACGTGAATATGAATATCGCAAACGCGGAGAGACTCGTGAGAAAAGCGGCAGCGGACGGAGCCCAGATCATCCTGCTCCCGGAGCTTTTTGAGCGCCAGTATTTCTGCCAGGAGCGCCAGTACGAATATTATGAGTTTGCAAAGCCAGTGGAGGAAAATGACGCTGTAAAACACTTCGCAAAGGTTGCGGAGGAACTCAAGGTCGTTCTTCCGATCAGCTTCTATGAGAAGGACGGAAAGCGCCTGTTCAACACTGTGGCGATCCTTGATGCGGATGGAACGAACCTTGGAATCTACCGGAAGACCCATATCCCGGATGACCACTATTATCAGGAGAAATTCTACTTCACACCGGGCGACACGGGATTTAAGGCATTTAAGACCCGCTACGGCACCATCGGCGTGGGCATCTGCTGGGACCAGTGGTTCCCGGAGACCGCAAGATTTATGGCAGTAAAGGGAGCGGAACTCTTATTTTATCCGACAGCCATCGGCAGCGAGCCGATCCTCTCTGTGGACAGCATGCCCCACTGGAGACGCTGCATGCAGGGACATTCCGCGTCGAACCTGATGCCGGTGATCGCGGCAAACCGCGTGGGACTGGAAGAGGTAACGCCATGTGAGGCAAACGGAAACCAGAAATCAGCCCTGAAATTCTATGGCTCTTCCTTCATCACGGACGGTGCCGGTGAAGTGATCCGGTCTATGGACCGCGACAGTGAGGGCGTCATCACAGCGGAGTTTGATCTGGATGAGCTGGAGCGCGAGAGATTCTCATGGGGACTCTTCCGCGATAGAAGACCGGAGATGTATCACGAGTAAGAAAAATTCTGAGAAGAAAAAGGGTTACTGTACAAGGGTAGGAATTTTCTGAACTGAAAATTCCGTACAATACAGTGGTGGTAGTGGATTTTGCCGATTCGGAATGCGAAGCATCGGCAAAATCAGTTACTGTTTGCGCAAAGCGTGAACAGTAACGAAAAAGGCATATGCCATGGAATAAACATTGGTTCCGGGTGATGTGCCTTTTATCATGAAGAGAAGCAGTGAGAGTGAACCCCACTAAAGTATAACTGTGATTCATATAAATAATAGAAAACATATATGCCAGTAATTCCTCCAATTTGTTGAAAATTAAGAAAAATTAGAGTATGATTACAAAGAGATAATCGGACAGAAAAGGAATTAGTCCGGTACAAATATGAAAAGTAAAATACCCGAAAAATATGGAAATGACGGCAGCATTTCGTGAATTTTCAGGCGGGATATGGAGGAAAAAGACATGGAATATAGAATTGCAACGATCTCCGGCGACGGGATCGGTCCGGAAATCGTGAGAGAAGCAAAGAAAGTTTTAGATAAAACAGGTCAGAAATACGGTCATAAATTCAACTATGAAGAGGTCCTCATGGGTGGAATCTCCATCGACACCTACGGTGTGCCGCTGACAGACGAGGCGCTGGAGACCGCAAAGAAGAGTGACGCTGTTCTTCTCGGTGCAGTCGGTGGAAATGTCGGCAACTCCCGCTGGTACGATGTTGCCCCGAACTTAAGACCGGAGGCAGGACTTCTTGCGATCCGTAAAGGATTAAATCTCTTCGCAAATATCCGCCCGGCATACCTCTACAATGATCTTGCAGGCGCATGCCCGTTAAAGCAGGAGATCATCGGTGACGGCTTCGACATGGTCATCGTCCGCGAGCTGACCGGAGGCCTTTACTTCGGTGAGCGCCACACAGAGACCGTAAACGGTGTTGAGCAGGCGACAGATACTCTCGTATACAGCGAGAAGGAGATCCGCCGCGTAGCGATCAAGGCATTCGAGATCGCCATGAAGAGAAAGAAGAAAGTAACAAGTGTCGATAAGGCAAACGTTCTCGATTCCTCCAGACTCTGGAGAAAAGTCATTGCGGAAGTCGCAAAGGACTACCCGGAAGTCACTCTTGAAAATATGCTGGTCGACAACTGCGCAATGCAGCTCGTTATGAACCCGCGCCAGTTCGATGTGATCTTAACAGAGAACATGTTTGGCGATATCTTATCCGACGAGGCGAGCATGATCACCGGTTCCATCGGTATGCTGTCCTCCGCAAGCTTAAATGAGAGCAAATTTGGTCTCTACGAGCCGAGCCATGGTTCCGCACCGGATATCGCAGGAAAAGACATCGCAAATCCGATCGCGACGATCCTCTCCGCAGCTATGATGCTCCGCTTCTCCTTCGACCTTGACAAGGAAGCAGATGCCGTCGAGGATGCGGTCAGAAAGGTCCTCGCAGAGGGCTACCGCACCGTCGATATTATGGACGAGGGCAAAAAGCAGGTTGGAACCACTGAGATGGGAAATCTGATCTGTGAGAGAATCTAATAAAATAAGTACGGCAATGATGGCAGAATACATGAAAATCGTGTGTTCTGCCATTTTTTTGTAACAGGAAATTCCGAGAAATTCCCTGTTACAAAAAAAGGCACTGACGTGCCAAAGATGCGCACTCGCGCGAAGATGTAGACTGTCGCAAGCGACCGCGCGAGGCGCGAGAATGTGCCAAGGCACATTCTTTTTTTTGACATGACGCCAGAATAATCTGTCGGTGGCGGGACTGTAAGTGTAATAGGGTACAGAAGTCTCAGACGGTTGCCGGTGATTGCTTGACACACACGAATGCGTTGAAAACTGATCCATGGAGTCATATCTGAAGAAAAATAAATAGCAGACGAAATATAAGAGCCACATATATTGTTAAAAAGGATATCAAAAAAAGAAAGAAGTTTGCATAATTCGAGAAAAAGGCAATTTTAACATTGATTTGCCCGGGCACTTGTGTTAGGATATATGTCAAATCATCCTAAGGCGTCGCGTTACACTGGTAGAGAAGAGACAGAGTAAAGTGCGGCGCCGGATCGAGAGACAAAGGCTGAATGTGTGGTCATTCTTGAAAGGACCGATCATAGAGCAATCAGAGAGAGGGGAATAAAACTATGAGCAGAGTTTACAACTTTTCCGCAGGACCGGCTGTGCTGCCGGAAGAAGTATTGAAAGAGGCAGCAGCTGAGATGCTGGATTATAACGGTACCGGAATGTCCGTTATGGAGATGAGCCACCGCTCAAAAGCGTTCGAGGAGATCATCCAGACAGCAGAGCAGGACATCCGAGACCTCTTAAAGATTCCGGATAACTACAAAGTCCTGTTTTTACAGGGCGGCGCTCACCAGCAGTTCGCTGCAGTACCGTTGAACCTGTTCAAGAACCGTGTCGGCGATTATATTATCACCGGACAGTGGGCAAAGAAAGCATGGAAGGAAGCAAAGCTTTACGGAACAGCGAATGCCATTGCATCCAGTGAGGATAAGACATTCAGCTATATTCCGGATTGCTCCGATCTTCCGGTCGATGAGAATGCCGATTACGTTTATATCTGCGAAAATAATACGATCTACGGAACAAAATTCCACACACTCCCGAATACAAAGGGAAAAACACTCGTCTCTGATGTGTCCTCCTGTTTCCTCTCTGAACCGATGGATGTATCAAAATACGGTGTGATCTATGGCGGTGTCCAGAAAAACATCGGACCGGCAGGTGTTGTTATCGTGATCATCCGTGAGGACCTGATCCGCGAGGATGTTCTTCCGGAGACACCGACGATCATGCGCTACGATGTCCAGGCGAAGGCCGGATCCCTCTACAACACTCCGCCGTGTTACGGAATCTATATCTGTGGCAAGGTCTTCAAATGGCTGAAGAAGCAGGGCGGACTGGAAGCCATGAAGGAGAAAAACGAGCGGAAGGCAAAGATCCTTTACGATTATCTGGATCAGAGCAGGCTTTTCCACGGAACTGTCCGCAAAGAGGACCGTTCCATCATGAATGTGCCATTCGTTACAGGTGATAAAGATCTGGATGCCCTGTTCGTAAAGGAGGCGGAGGCAGCCGGATTCGTGAACTTAAAAGGACACCGTACCGTCGGCGGCATGAGAGCCAGCATCTACAACGCAATGCCGGAGGAGGGTGTTGTGAAGCTTGTAGAATTTATGAAGAAATTTGAGGCGGAACACGCGGACGCGTAAGACTGCCGGATGAAAATATCAGAGGAAAAATCATGAGAAATATTTGTTGTTTAAATCAGATCTCCCACTATGGCACAGACCGCCTCACGGGAGACTATAAACTTGTAGATGATATTAAGGATGCGGAAGGAATCCTGGTCCGCAGCGCGTCTCTCCACGAGACAGAATTCCCGGCTGGACTCCAGGCCATTGCCAGAGCCGGAGCCGGAGTCAACAATATCCCGCTCGACGAATGTGCGAAGAAAGGCATCGTCGTATTCAATACACCGGGCGCAAATAAGAACGGTGTAAAGGAGCTTGTTCTCGCAGGCCTGTTCCTGACATCCAGAGACGTTGTCGGTGGTATCGGGTGGTGCAGGGAACATGCCGGGGAAGAGGACATTGCGAAGAAGATGGAGAAGAGCAAAAAGGCCTTTGCAGGAAACGAAATCAAGGACAAGAAGCTCGGCGTCATCGGTCTCGGTGCGATCGGCTGTGAGGTCGCAAACGCTGCCGCGGCTCTCGGAATGGAAGTTTACGGGTATGACCCGTTTATCTCCGTCAACGCCGCATGGATGCTGTCTCGCTCCGTAAAACATATCATGGACGTGAACACGATCTACAAAGACTGTGATTACATTACAGTCCATGTGCCGCTTCTTGATTCCACGAAGGAAATGATCAACAAGGATGCTTTTGACCAGATGAAGGACGGCGTCGTGATCTTAAACTACGCGAGAGACCTGCTTGTAAATGATGATGATATGGCAGAGGCGTTAAAGTGCGGAAAGGTGAAGAAATACATCACCGACTTCCCGAACGCGAAGACTTCTGCAATGGAAGGCGTGATCGCTACACCGCATCTTGGCGCATCCACGGAGGAATCCGAGGACAACTGCGCGGTGATGGCTGCGGATGAGTTAAAGGATTACTTAGAAAATGGTAATATCAAGAACTCTGTAAACTATCCGGCGTGCGACATGGGAATCTGTCAGGTAGCAGGAAGAATCGGCCTACTCCACGCGAATATTCCGAACATGATCGGTCAGATCACGTCGATCCTTGCTGCTGAGGGAATCAACATCGCCAATATGACGAACAAGAGCCGCGACAAGTATGCGTACACGCTTCTTGATCTGGAGAATCCGGTGAAAGAGGAGGCGGTTGCCCACCTTGAAAAGATCAGCGGAATGTATAAGGTCCGCGTGATCAAGGGCTAAAAAATATAGTCGAAAAGAGAATAATACGGCTGCATAAGAAGATGGCAGCTGTGAAATGTAATTGTAATTCATCCATGTACGAAAAATCGTCATGGATGAATTGCGTTTATAGAGAACTGAGTGTAATATAGAGGCAGGATAAAATAATATGGGGAGGTAACAGGCATGGCAGTAGTGAGACCGTTTTCATGCGTGCGCCCGGCAGCAGAACATGCGGCAGAGATCGCGGCACTTCCGTATGATGTATACAACAGGGAGGAGGCAAAGCGAGAGGTGAAGTCCCATCCGCTTTCCTTCCTCGCCATCGACCGCCCGGAGACGGGATTCCCGGACACGGCGGACATGTACGCGCCGGAGGTCTATGCCCACGCAAAGGATCTTTTCGAACAATGGGTGAAGGACGGAAACTATGTGGAAGATCCGAATGAGACCTACTATCTCTATGAACTCACGATGAACGATCATCCCCAGACAGGAATCGTGGCATGCTCAAGCGTAGATGACTATGTAAACGGCGTGATCAAGAAGCACGAGAATACGAGAGAGGAGAAGGAACTGGACCGGATCCGCCATATCGATGTGATGGACGCCCAGTCCGGACCGATTTTTCTCGCATATCGCCCGGTAAAACGCTTAAAAGAACTGGTTGCACTTGCAAAAGAGGAGAATCCGCTTTATAATTTTATCTCAGAGGATGGAATCAGACACCGGGTATGGAAAATCGGATCCGGTGATATGATAAAAGAGATCCGGGAGGAATTTGAAAAGCTCCCGGCGACATATATCGCAGACGGTCATCACCGCGCGGCTTCTGCCGTGAAGGTTGCCTTAAAGCGCAGGGCGGAACACCCGGACGCGCCGAAGGACGCCCCGTTCAACTACTTCCTCTCCGTACTGTTCTCAGAGGATGAACTGACGATCCTGCCGTATAACCGTGTAGTGTGGGATCTGAACGGACACTCGGAGGAGGAGCTCTTAAAGGAAGCTTCGAAGCTTTTTGAGGTCTCCGGACCTTTAAAGGAAGCTGTGGAGCCGAAGGAACGCGGTGAGGTCGGCATGTACCTCGGAGGAACATGGTATGATCTGAAATTAAAGGCGGGAGTCCGACCGGATGATCCGGTGAAGGGACTTGACGTGTCCGTGCTCCAGGAGAAATTCCTGGCTCCGGTGCTTGGAATCGGAGACCCGAGAACGGATAAGCGCATCGACTTTGTGGGCGGGATTCGCGGCGTGAAAGAACTGGAGCGCCGCTGTGAGGCGGACATGAAGATCGCCTTTTCCATGTATCCGACATCGATGGAAGAACTGCTGTCTGTTGCGGACGCGGGGCTTCTGATGCCGCCGAAATCGACCTGGTTTGAACCGAAACTGCGAAGCGGAATTTTCATCCACCGGCTGTAGCCTGAAACTTGGGGTCAGCCGACAGGATTTCTGGAGATCGAAATGGGACTGCAGTCGTGGAGCCGCCGGTATCACAGAAACCTGACATCACAGGAGAGAAAGGAATATTGTTGTGGGAAAGATTATTTTAACAGGAGACCGTCCGACAGGTCGTCTTCATGTAGGACATTATGTAGGATCTCTTAGAAGAAGAGTAGAGCTTCAGAATTCCGGAGAGTATAGCGATATCTATATCATGATTGCTGACTCCCAGGCGCTCACAGACAATGCGGATAACCCGGAGAAGGTCCGCCAGAATATTCTGGAGGTTGCGCTCGATTACCTGTCTGCAGGTCTTGATCCGGAAAAATCCACGATCTTTATCCAGTCCATGGTGCCGGAGCTCTACGAGATGACCGCTTACTATATGGACATCGTTACGGTTTCCAGATTACAGAGAAACCCAACCGTAAAGAGCGAGATCCAGATGAGAAATTTTGAGGCCAGCATCCCGGTAGGCTTCTTCACCTACCCGATCAGCCAGGCAGCAGATATCACAGCCTTCAAGGCAAACGTGGTTCCGGCTGGTGAGGACCAGATGCCGATGGTTGAGCAGACAAGAGAGATCGTTCACAAATTCAATACGGTATACAATACAGATACTCTTGTTATGCCGGATATTCTTCTTCCGAGCAATAACGCATGCCGCCGTCTTCCGGGCACCGACGGAAAGGCAAAGATGAGCAAATCCTTAGGAAACTGCATCTACCTTTCCGATACAGAGGAGGACGTAAAGAAGAAAGTCATGTCCATGTACACAGATCCGAACCACTTAAAGGTAAGCGATCCGGGACAGGTTGAGGGAAATACCGTCTTCACATATCTGGACGCATTCTGCAAGGACGAATACTTCGCAGAGTTCTGGCCGGATTACAAGAACCTCGACGAGGTGAAAGAGCACTACAAACGCGGTGGACTTGGCGATGTAAAGGTCAAGAAGTTCTTGAATCGTGTGCTTGAGGAGGAGCTCCGTCCGATCCGCGAGAGAAGAAAGAGATGGGAGCGGGACATCCCGGCTGTATACGAGATCTTAAAGAGCGGAAGCGAGAAGGCAGAACGCGTAGCTGCACAGACATTAAAGGAGATGCGTGCGGCTATGAAGATCAACTACTTTGACGATGCGGCGCTGATCGCGGAGCAGAGTGAGAAGTATAACGGTTAATATAAAAGCTGAATCTGCAGATGAATGGATTCGGGAAAAGTGAATAAAACAGACTGGATGCTGCATATATTATACCCATGGTAAAGCGGGGGTGTCTGTATGCGGGAACTGGTACTGGAATTGATGGGGGAATACGGCAATCTTGCTGTGTTCCTCCTTATTTTAGTTGAAAATCTCTTTCCTCCGATCCCGTCGGAGGTGATCCTGACCTTTGGGGGCGTCATGACGGTCTGCACGGACATGACGCCCGTCGGTGTGATCCTATTTTCCACTGCCGGATCGCTGGCGGGGGCTGTCATTCTATACAGCGTGGGACGGTTTCTGCCGGATGAGGTGTTCCGGAAACTGCTCTGCGGACAGATCGGACATCTGCTTCACTTCCGTCTGGAAGATGTGGATCTCGCGAAAGGATGGTTCAGGGAACGCGGGAGATCGGCGGTGTTCCTGTGCAGGCTGATCCCCATCGTCCGCAGCCTGATCTCCATCCCTGCAGGGATTGCCAGGATGCAGTTTGTGCCGTTTCTTGTCTTTACGGCGGCGGGAAGTCTTCTGTGGAACACGGTCCTCGTCTATGCCGGGAGGATCGCTGGGGACTCCTGGGAGAAGGTGTCGGCGGCCTTTGGGGTGTATTCGGATCTGTTTCTCATGATAGCTGGGATCTCCATCGCCTTTGCTGTCCTGTTTCGCGGGTGCGGAGAAAGAAGAAAGCTGTAGAAGCCATATAGAAAGGTCATTGTGGATGGGAGAAGGATGGAAAAAGAGAGTGAATTTCCTTTGCGAAATAATATAATTATTTGAATAATTATATACAATAGAACAATAAACTAATAACAATAAAATAAAAAATATTTTTTTCTAAAAACATATTGACAAATGAGAAGATATCGAATATAATGAAGACAACAAAAAGAAAGAGAGAACAAAGCAAAGAAGACGAAAAGGTTCGTACTTAAAAAAATCTAAGTAAAGGAGGTACAGTCCACCGAACACATAAGTCTCGTTCCATTTTTCAAATTTGAAAAATCCGGAACAAAGGAAAAACACAAAACCGGGTAATTAATCGAAAAAAAGATTATTTGAAATCCTTCAAGATATGACGAGAAAGTATCAAAAAGAGAAATACAATAATCGATATGAGAACGAAAAGAAAGATAAGATTTCGGAAAAAGCCGGCGGAGTGAAAAAGGAAAACTTCATATAGAAAAAAATCTAATGAAAACGAGGTAAGATCCATTGGATAACGCAGAACATTAAGGTGGGTATCGAAACAAGAAAATTGATTCGGTACCCACTTTTTATGCGCAGAAAAGAATTGCTGCCACTTGCTTTTGGGGGGAGAGTAGCAAACTGTCTGTACGAACCAGGTGCAGGTCTGTAACCGGGCAGGCTTATTAATCTGTATTAAAGCCCTTCACAGTCAAACGGTGGCGTATATTCTTCTTTCGCGCTGCTTCTTTCCTGCATAAACCCTTCCGTGAGACCGAGGTCAATCGCGGTGTCAACGACTTTGTTGTACTCATAGGAGGTGATCCGCCGGTTGATCTCCGGATATTCGGTGCTCCTGTAGAACGGCGTATACTGGCTCATGATGCTGATAAGGTACTGGTGATCCGGGAGATTTTCCCTGATCCAGTGCAGGAGGCGGATCGAGTCCTCTTTTGCGCCCGGAAGGACCATGTGGCGGATGATGACGCCGCGGTCCAGCATTGATGGATTCCTTTTATTCCAGGAAAGTCCGCCGGTGAGGCGGATCATTTCTTTTATGGCGTCGGAGGCTTTCTCGAAATAGTCCGGGGCGGCGGAGTATTTCTTGGCGAGACCGCTGTCCATGTATTTGAGGTCTGGAAGCCAGATATCGACGTAGTCTGCGAGATCACGGATCGTTTCAAGCTTTTCGTAGCCGCCGCAGTTAAAGACGACAGGGATCTGAAGCTTCGGCTTCGCGAGATCCAGGGCGCGGACGATAGATGGAGCGAACTGGGTCCCGGTCACGAGGTTGATGTTTGCGGCGCCTTTTTCCTGGAGTTCCAGGAAGATATCGGCGAGGCGGGAGACGGAGATGGTTTTTCCGTAGTTTTCGTGACTCAGCTGGAAGTTCTGGCAGAAGACGCAGCGTAACGTACAGCCGGAGAAGAAGACGGTTCCGCTTCCGGTGGTGCCGCTGATGCAGGGTTCTTCCCACATATGCAGGGCGGCCCTGGCGGCGCGGAGCTCGTGCCCGGCGCCGCAGAAGCCGGTGGATGTTGTTCGGTCGGCATGACATTCCCTTGGACAGAGGGTGCATGATCGGTAGATGGATTCGGTTAACATAACTTTACATACTTCTTTCGTGGTGATTTATGAGCCAGATGCTTGCAGATGATCGGTATTCAGGCACTGGCGGTCGGGCAAAATGCTTTCAAGGGATCGTGTGGATCAAAGCGTTGGTTCAGGATCTTGCTTTGTCGGAATTGTATTCAGCCCGATCCGGGGTATCCGGCAGGTAGTGGTAGAGGTCCTGATAGTGCTCGAATTCCGCATCGGTCTCCGGAAGGGCGGGGATCAGGCCGGTACAGTCGGTGGCGGAGCAGGCCTGGATGTCGATGTCCCAGTCGGCGCTGGTAAGCAGTTTCTTTGATGAGTTTTTCATGGAATCACCTCCTGAATTATAGTTTTCATCGAAAAAAGAAAATAAAACAGGAAAGTAATTCAAAAAAAATTATATAGTGCAGGATTTCTAAATTATAAAAATGTCTCAAAACAGGAGAATTTAGTAATCTACCTGTGTTTTACATAACAATGACAAAGCGCTTGGGGTAGTTAAAATTAATAGTAACTGTTCAGTAGGTCTGCGCACTTGCTGCGCTGACCGTAAGAAAACATAGGCTGGAGGGCAAAAATCCCATCAGCGAAGCTGATCTGGAATGGATTTTTGCGTGTAACTATGAAGGTACTGAATAGTTACAATTAATATCTATCTATTTAAGATAATCAGTAATAATACCCCAGGCGCCCTCTAATTTCTCCAGCGTCCACGCCGCATTCGCCGGACTTGTGGATGGCAGGGAGACTGCCGGGATGCCGGTTGCGGATTCCTGGTATTTTCTGTAGTAATTCCAGGATGTCTTTCCGTTGCAGAAGATCGCCCGGATGTCGGCTGTGGACAGGATCCGGGAGAGATCGTTGGGCACGACATCGCGGATGGAGCTGTCGCTGGAACCCTCGATGGAGCAGGATGCGATCACATCCCAGAGGGCAATATGATGGGAGAGGAGAAATTCCTTTTTCTCATCAATACTGCCTGGAACCGGAACCGCGAGAATTCCGGCCAGGGTCTTCCAGAAACGGTTCTGCGGGTGGTGATAGAAAAAATGTCCTTCCCTGGATTTGACGGACGGGAAGGAACCGAGGATCAGAATCCTGGAGGCGCTGTCAAAAACAGGCGGAATCGGGTGTGTGACGGTATTCATGATAAATATCCTTTCAGATATATTTTAAATGATAAAATTGCTATCCATGTTGTATTGTAGCGTTTCTGATATTTTTTGTAAACATAGAAATTTCATACTTTTTTTATTGCCTTATGGGGAAACTCAACTTATAATGATTAGGTATCACAAAATCATGGGTCAATATACCCAAATGTGATATATGCGCAAAAGAAGTGGAGAAAATCAATGGACAACAACAATCAGAACAGAAATGGCGGAAAGCGGCCAAGCGGACAGAATATCGGGGTGCTCGCCCTGATCCTAGTGATCACGCTGATCGCTGTGACCGTTATGAACAACATGGTCCGCAAAAACCAGACCCAGGAACTCGGGTATGAGGAATTTGTGGAATACTTAAAAGAGGGAGAGATCGATACGGCGAAGATCTCCAACAACAGGATCTACTTAACGCCAAAGACTTCTTCCACGAAGCTTTCCCGCTTCATCCAGTATTATACGGTAAGAATCCCGGATGTTGATCTTGCAGAGCGTCTTTTAGATGCCAACGGGGTCCATGTGGTGGCGGAAGATACGAGTACGAGCGCGAGTATTTTAAACTTTCTGATGGGATGGGTACTCCCGTCGGCGCTCATGATCGGACTTCTCTATATGATGTACAGCCGGATGGGCGGCGGAGGAATGATGGGCGTTGGAAAGAGCAACGCCAAGGTCTACGTCCAGAAGGAGACGGGAGTCACGTTTGCTGACGTAGCGGGCGAGGACGAGGCGAAGGAATCCCTTGTGGAGATCGTCGATTTCCTGCACAATCCGCAGAAATATTCAAAGATCGGTGCAAAACTGCCGAAAGGAGCGCTCCTTGTGGGACCTCCAGGAACAGGTAAGACTCTGCTTGCGAAGGCGGTAGCCGGTGAGGCACATGTTCCGTTCTATTCCCTTTCCGGTTCTGATTTCGTGGAGATGTTTGTCGGCGTGGGTGCGTCTCGTGTCCGAGACCTCTTCAAGCAGGCACAGCAGTCCGCACCGTGTATCATTTTTATTGATGAGATCGATGCCATCGGACGCAGCCGTGACAGCCGGATGGGCGGAAATGATGAGAGAGAGCAGACCTTAAACCAGCTGCTTTCCGAGATGGATGGATTTGATTCCTCTAAGGGACTTCTCGTCCTGGGCGCGACGAACCGTCCGGAGATCCTGGATCCGGCACTTTTGAGACCGGGACGTTTTGACAGACGTGTGATTGTTGACAAGCCGGACCTGAAGGGCCGTGTCAATATCTTAAAGGTACATTCCAAGGATGTGCGCCTGGATGAGACTGTCGACTTCGAGGAGATCGCCCTTGCGACTTCCGGTGCTGTGGGCGCGGATCTCGCGAACATGATGAACGAGGCGGCTATCAACGCAGTCAAGAACGGACGCCAGGCTGTCTCCCAGAAAGATCTCTTTGAGGCTGTGGAGCTTGTTCTCGTCGGAAAAGAGAAGAAAGACCGGATCTTAAGCAAAGAGGAGCGCCGGATCGTCTCCTACCATGAGGTTGGACACGCGCTTGTCACCGCGCTTCAGAAGGATGCTGAACCGGTCCAGAAGATCACGATCGTTCCGCGTACCATGGGAGCGTTGGGATATGTCATGCAGGTTCCGGAAGAGGAAAAATATTTAAATACGAAAAAAGAACTTGAGGCAATGCTTGTGGTTTCCCTTGCCGGACGTGCGGCTGAGGAACTCGTGTTTGACACGGTGACGACAGGTGCTGCGAACGATATCGAGCAGGCGACAAGGATCGCGAGAGCGATGGTCACCCAGTATGGTATGTCTGAGAAGTTCGGTCTTATGGGGCTTGCGACCCAGGAGAACCAGTATCTGACAGGACGCACCGTCTTAAACTGCGGTGACGCTACGGCGGCTGAGATCGATACGGAAGTCATGAAGATGTTAAAGAACGCCTATGCTGAGGCAAAGCGTCTTCTCTCCGAAAACCGTGATGCGATGGATCAGATCGCCGCGTTCCTGATCGAGAAAGAGACGATCACAGGCAAGGAGTTCATGAAGATCTTCCGCCAGGTGAAGGGAATCCCGGAGCCGGAGGAAGGAAAGAAGGAAGAGAAGAGCCGTATGGGAGGCGAGTTCGCGGAGGACGCGGCGAGCCAGCTGGTACAGGCTGCTGAGGCTTTGGAGGCCCCGACGGAGCAGAATCCGGAGCAGCAGAACTAAATATGGATAAATGTGGGCAGGGTGACAAAAAGTGTCATCCTGCCCATTTTTCTATATCAGCAAATTAAAAGAAATAATTCATGAAAAAGACAAGAATATCTGGTAAAATAAAATACAGATTTGAACACAGCTCAGAAGACAGCAGAAACGTATTGCGAATGTCCGCTTTGCAGGGCTGGAAATGGAGAGAGAAAAGAGAATTTTTATGGATCAGAATGATTATGGAAAGAGAAAAGCGGTCTGCAGACATGCGGCGGGATTTGTGGCGGCGGTGATACTCGCGGCAGCGGGACAGCCGTCTATGGCGTATGCGTCTGAAAAACTTCAGACGAATGACCCGTCCGCATCGGAGCAGTGGGCGTTTTTCAACGATGGATCGTTCACATCGGAAGAGGTTACGAAGTATCCGGTCTACTCGGATCCGTTCGGGCAGCCGTCGGAGAACACGGAGCTTCTTGGAACTCTCGTGGAGGTAAAGAAGAGACAGGCGGTTTCCGGCGTGGATATCAACCTGAAACAGGCATGGGAGACATATGGGAACGGAAGCCATGATACCATCGTCGCAATGATCGATACGGGAATTGATGCTTCTCATGAAGATCTGAAGGACACTTTATGGGTCAATACCGATGAGATTCCGGGAAACGGCATCGACGATGACGGAAACGGCTACGTGGATGATTGTTATGGGTGGAATTTCTACAATAATAACAATCAGATCTTCACCGGGAATGAGGACAGCCACGGAACCCACGGGGCCGGGACGATCAGTGCCGGGACAGGAAACGGGATCGGAATCTCGGGAATCGTTCCGGGAAACCGCGTCCGGGTGATGGCGTTAAAGGCCCTTGGAGGAAATGACGGCGGCGGAAGCACGGCGGCTGTTATCAAAGCGATCAAATATGCGGAGGATAACGGTGCGGTGATCTGCAACCTGAGCCTGACGTCGACGACAGATGATAAGGCGTTATATGAGGCGATGAAGAATTCCGGTATGCTGTTTGTAGTGGCGGCGGGAAACGGAAATCCGAAGACAGGAAAAGGCGTTGATACGGATATGATCCCGTTTTATCCGGCGGCGTATGATCTGGACAATATTATTTCCGTCGCGAATCTAAGCTTTGATGGGGCACTGTCCGCAAGCTCCAACTATGGAAAAACGACTGTGGATCTTGCGGCGCCGGGAAGTTATATCTTAAGTACGACCCCTGGAAACACCTATGGATACATGAGCGGAACGTCCATGGCGGCACCGATGGTGTCCGGGGCGGCGGCAATGATCTATTCGTATTTTGACGGGATCGGGGTTGCGGATGTGAAGGAGATCCTGATGTCCACGGTGACACCGATGGAGAGTCTCAAGGACGTGACGGTGTCCGGCGGCAGGCTGAATGTGGGCGCAGCCCTTTCCTATGATATCAGCAGTTTATCAAGAGGGGGATTTCAGAACGGTGGAACGAGACCGGCGAACGGGACGGCTCCATATCTGGAAATGCAGACCTCGAACCGGAATGGCGGAATGTATCTGACTGTCCGCGTCCTCGATATTGACGGGGATCTTGATAAGCTCTTCTATGCAAAGGGCGAGCATACAGCCGGGGAGTTTGCGAACGGGACTGTGGAAGGAACGGCGTTTACGGTGAATGAGAAGGATATGGCGGCGTTCCAGATCACGGAAAAAGGAACGTATACGTTCTATGCTGTGGGTAAGAATGGAAATGGAGCGGTGAAGATCGCAAAATTCGTGTCGGAGAGCGACGGACCGGGGGCATTTCAGTAGGATCCTGATGGGAGAAATGCCGGAGGCAACAGATGATCGGAGGAGAACACATGAAGACAAGACGATTGGGAAAAACAGGGCTCATGGTGAGTGAGATCGGATTTGGCGGGGAATGGCTGGAACGGCATACGGAAACTGAGGGCATTGAGCTGATCCGGTATGCGTCAGAGAAAGGGATCAATATGCTGGACTGCTGGATGGCGGATCCGAAATCGAGAAATATCATCGGCGAGGGAATGAAAGAGAACCGGGATCAGTGGTTCATTCAGGGACACATCGGATCTACCTGGAAGGACGGACAGTATTTCCGCACGCGGGAGATGAAATATGTGCGTCCGGCCTTTGAGGACCTTTTAAAGAGACTGCAGACCGACTATATCGATCTCGGAATGATCCACTATGTGGATTCTGAGGAAGAGTGGGAGAAGATCCAGCACTCTGATTATCTGGATTATGTGATGGAGCTGAAAGAAAAAGGCGTGATCCGGCACATCGGCATGAGCTCCCACAATCCGAAGGTAGCTATGAAGGCGGTTGAGTCCGGATATATAGAGATGATCCTTTTCAGTATCAACCCGGCGTTTGATATGCTGCCGGCGAGTGAGGATATCGATACGATGTTTGCGGAGGAGTTTGACGCGGGACTTAAGGGGATCGATCCGGACCGGGCGATGCTCTATAAGGCCTGTGAGGAGAACGATGTGGGGATCACGGTCATGAAGGGATTCGCGGGCGGAAGACTTTTCGATGCGAAGAGATCTCCGTTCGGTGTCTGTCTTACCCCGGTCCAGTGTATTCACTATGCGCTGACGAGACCGGCTGTCTGCTCCATCATGTGTGGATATGACACAAAGGAGCAGGTAGATGCGGCAGTGGGATATGAGACTGCCTCAGAGACGGAGAAAGACTATGCGTCTGTGATCGCGAATGCGCCGTTCCATTCCTACCGGGGCGAATGTACATACTGCGGACATTGCAAGCCGTGTGCCGCAAATCTGGATATTGCTATGATCAACAAGTTTTATGATCTGGCAACCATGCAGCCGAAGATCCCGGCGACAGTGCAGTCTCACTATGAGCTTCTGGAACATAAGGCGTCGGAGTGCATCGGATGTCATTTGTGCGAAGCACGGTGCCCGTTTGGAGTTCCGATCGCGGAGAGGATGGAGAAGACTGCGAAGTTATTTGGATGCTGATATTACGGAGATCGAAAATCCAGTCAGCGAATTATCAACAAAGGAGAAATAGGATCATGTCACTTGAAAAAAGCCGTCCTGATCCTGACGGAAGGGACGGCAAAGGTCGATAACCACAAATATAAAGATACATTTCATGTAAAGGCGAAGATGATCCCGTTTGATCAGGTAGAAGCGCGGATCGGCCATGCGCCGGGTGGCGTGTGCCCCTTTGGGATCAACGAGGGGATCGAGGTCTATCTGGATGACAGCCTGAAGCAGTTCACAACGGTGTACCCGGCTGCGGGAAATGACCACAGTGCGGTAAAACTTACGATCCCGGAGCTCGAGCGGGCTGCAGGAGCAAAAGGATGGGTGGATGTTACATCGAGATCCACCCAAACGCGTTCGCCACAGAACTGATCAGTATGATAGTCGCAAAGATCGGGCAGAGATACTGGATCATAAACTGGAAGATCACTTTTCTGCGGAACGGATGACCGCCGTCTGTGACCTCCTGTTCGATCTTTGCAACTCCGATGCCTCTCGATACGAGAAGGCAGGTCGCGATCGCCGCGATCGGCATCATAACAGAGTTTGTCAGGAAATCGAAGAAGTCAAGGAACTGCATTCCGATCACGGTCACACCGGCCAGTGGACCATAGCCAAGACAGGAGAGCGTTCCGAGCAGGATCATAATGACAGCCATAAATACCGTCGCTTTTTTCCGGCTCCAGTGCAGCTCATCCTCAAAAGTGGAGACGGCACTCTCGGTCAGGGCGATGGAACTTGTGACAGCCGCGAACAGGACCAGAACAAAAAACAGGATGCCGACTGCGGCTCCGAGTCCCATGCTTGCGAACACCTTCGGGATCGTGATGAACATCAGCGCAGGACCGGCCTGCAGGGTATCCGGGTCACCGCCGGAGAAGGCGAAGACGGCCGGGATGATCATGAGACCGGCCATGATCGCGATCGCGGTATCGAAGATCTCAACATTCTGGGTGGAATCTTCGATCGAAGTATCTTTTTTCATGTAGGAACCGAAGGTGATAAGGATTCCCATGGCGATGGACAGGGAGTAGAACATCTGTCCCATAGCGGATACCACCGTCATCCATGAGAAGTTCTCAAGGTTTGGTACCAGCAGATATTTCACACCACTCATAGCCCCCGGTCTCGATACGGAATAGCCCGCGATGAGCAGGGAAAGGACCACGAGGATCGGCATCATAAACTTCGATACACGCTCGATCCCGTTGCGTACACCTGCGTAAATGATAACAACTGTAAACAGGGTGAAGAGAATAAAGCAGATCTCCGTGGAACGACCGTTGGAAATAAACGCGGAGAAATATTCGTCTGTGGCAAGGGCCTGTCCATGTCCAAGAAGGTATTCCGCCAGATATTTGATGACCCAGCCGCCGATCACAGAATAGTACGGGACGATCAGGATCGGGATCACAGCATTGATCCAGCCGCCGAAGGACAGCCATTTTGATTTTCCAAAGGATTCATAGGCACCCACCGGACTCTTTTTTGTCATGCGGCCGAGAGCAGTTTCCGCCACGATCATCGTGTAGCCAAAGGTCAGTGCCAGAATGATATAGACGAGTAGAAAGATTCCCCCGCCATACTTTGCTGCGAGATAGGGGAAACGCCAGATGTTTCCAAGTCCTACGGACGCGCCCGCCGCCGACAGGACGAAACCGAGCTTTCCGGAGAACGAACTTCGTTTACGATTCATAATTAATTTCTCCTCATGTTTTTATCACAAATACATTTGTGCGTGTAAGGGATAGTCTATCATAGAATATGAAAAAAGGCAATTTGAACTGTCGGGGAGACTAAAATTGGAATAGAACCGATGGAAGGTATAATCAGAACGCAGAAGAATGTATAAAAAAAGGAACAACCGGAGAATCTTATAATTTGATGGCGAAATTATCGGTTTTGCGTTATAATACACTTATTCCTACCAGATAAATACAGTTTATATTTGGATACAGACGCAGGAATGGTGTCGATGTACATGGGCTTTTATCCGACAGGGTCTGAGCCCATTGATAGATACAGAGAGGTGAAATTGTGTTAAAAGCGGAAAATTTGATTCTCCATGTGGAGGATAACGGGGCGAAAAAATGTCTTCTGGATCATATTTCTTTCCAGGTGGACGATGGGGAGATGCTGGTGATTACGGGACCAAACGGCGGTGGAAAGTCCACACTGGCGAAGGTCCTGATCGGAATCGAGAAGGCGGAGAGCGGAAAGATCTTTTTAAACGGGGAAGATATCACGGATTACGATATCAACCACCGGGCTAACGCCGGGATCGGCTATGCATTCCAGCAGCCACCGAGATTTAAGGGAATGACGGTGCAGAGACTTCTTGCGCTGGCAGCAGGAAGAGAGCTGGAAGATCAGGAGTGCTGCAGGCTTTTGTCTGACGTGGGACTCTGCGCTGAGGAATATTTAGGCCGTCAAATCGACGGAACGCTTTCCGGAGGCGAGATGAAGCGGATCGAGATCGCGACGGTTCTTGCGAAGGAACATACCTTATGTATTTTTGATGAGCCGGAAGCAGGGATCGATCTCTGGAGCTTCTCGATGTTGATCCGGAAGTTTGAGGAGATCCATAAGGAGAAAAAACAGAGTCTGATCGTCATCTCCCATCAGGAGAAGATCATCAGCATGGCAGACCGGATCATGGTGATCGATGACGGGAAGATCAAGGCGGAAGGACGGAAGGAAGATGTCCTGCCGTGTTTAGAAGGTCTTGATAAATGTCATGCATGTGCAGGAAATGCGGGGGTGAGAGCGTAATGGTAGAGCTGGATCATGTAGTAGAAGAGGTACTGAAGGTCATCAATGACAACGGATTTTCCCAGAAGGGCGCTTTCAATCTGCGCCAGAACGGAACGTCCATCTGCCACGGTGACAGTGAGCATATTAAGATCAAGAAGAAGACGGACAAGCCGGGGATCGATATCTATATTGATGGCGATACAAAGGGCGAGAAAGTTTACATCCCGGTGGTCGTCAGCGTTTCCGGCATGACAGACCTTGTATACAATGATTTCTATATCGCGGACGGCGCGGACGTTACGATCGTTGCGGGCTGCGGGATCCACAACAGCGGATGCAATGAGAGCAGACATGACGGGATCCACACCTTTCATGTTGGAAAGAATGCGAACGTCTGTTATCAGGAAAAGCATTATGGAGATGGAAATGGAACCGGCGGCCGTGTGCTGAATCCGGTGACGAATATCTATGTCGGAGAAAATTCCGTATTTACTCTGGATACGGCACAGATCAAGGGCGTTGACTCCACAGTCCGCGAGACGCTTGTGGAGATGGATAAAAACTCCAGATTGTATGTGACGGAGCGCCTCATGACCGAGGGAGACCAGACGGCGGAGTCCAACATCGAGGTACGTTTAAACGGTGAGGACAGCTCAGCCCAGATCATCTCAAGGTCTGTCGGAAAAGGCAATTCCGTCCAGACCTTCCACCCGAAGGCGGTCGGAAACAACAAATGCCAGGCCCATATCCAGTGTGACTCCATCATTATGGACCACGCCGAGATCGGATCCATTCCGGAGATCCGCGCGCGCGATTTAAACGCGGCGATCATCCACGAGGCGGCCATCGGAAGGATCAACGATGAGCAGCTCTTAAAGCTCCGGACGCTGGGACTTACCGAGGAAGAGGCGGAGAACGTCATTATCGAGAATTTCCTGAATTAAAATCAGAATTTTGTATAATATTAAGAAAAGCAGGTCTGCAGGTAACATGACATGTTGCCGCTGCAGATCTGCTTTTTTGATGTCATACACTTGAAAAAGCTGCCGCTGCCTGACGGCTTTTTCAAGTGTTAGAAGTACGTCCGTCTCTTCGGCGTATTCCAGCTTCCCACCACGCGTTTCACGTTAGAGATCGTGACAAAAGCGTTGGGATCTTTTGTCTGGACATAGTCCATAAACTGACCATATTCCTTTTTGGTGAGAATAGCCAGAATCTCCTCCTTCTGCGCATCACTGTAGCCGCCGGTGGCGGTGTAGACGGTGATACCTCGCTGGAGCGTCTCGATGACGTAACGTTTAAAATCATCATTGTGCTCGGAGATGACGCAGACGCGGATCTTTCCGGTGAACTCGTCAATGAAGTAGTCCAGAACGAGACCGCTGAGGTAAGTGGACAGGGCGCCGATAATCACGGTCTGGAGATCGTAGGCAAAGTAGGAGCTTGCGACGGTCACAAGACCAGCGATGATGATGGATTTTCCGAGGTCCATATGGAGATATTTGTTCATGATCTTCGCGATAATGTCGAGACCGCCGGACGCAGCGTTCGCGTTAAAGAGGACAGCCTGTCCGTAGCAGATCACGATGATCATAGCGACCACGTCCAGAGCGATATTTCCCGTCGGGGATACCGGACCCGGGAACAGAAGCTCGAACACGAAGAGAAGCGCCGGCAGCAGGATGGAGATAAAGATGATCTTTGTCCCGAAGGCCTTATCCACAAAGAGGAACGCTAAAATGATGCAGATGATGTTTAAGAACAGTGTCATCACGGAGAGGGACAGTGGGACAAAGTTTACAAGAACCACGGCGAGCCCGGAGATACTTCCGCTGACGATGTGGTTCGGGTTCATGAAGAAATAAACTCCCACGGCGATGATGAAGGTGCCGAAGAAGATCGTGGAGAAATATTTTAGTTTTTCAAACATGGTGAGATTCCCTTTTTTCGTATTAGTATTTGCGTGTCAATCATATGTGAAAAATGAGTGGTTGTCAAACGTGCGCGTTACAGTGTGAGCGCTTGTATGCGGCAAAGTGAAAAACAGAGTTTGATAAAATATGGAGTATAACCGGGGCTGGAAAACGCATTGGAGAAGGAAGAGGATGACGAATCCAATCGTGTGAGATATAATGGATCTGGAAGAATTTGCCGGTGTTTGGAGAAGGAAAAGATGAGGTTGGTAATATTATGAATCAGGAGTGTAGAATTATGTTTAGAGAGATTCGAAAAAAGAGAAATAAGATCGAGGATAGCGCGGCGGAGGAACTTCTGCAAAACAGCAGGAGAGGTGTTCTTGCGGTGAATGGGGATGATGGATATCCGTATGCGATCCCGCTCAATTATTTTTATGACAGGGAGAACCGGAAAATCTATTTTCATGGTGCGCGCGCGGGGCATAAGGTCGATGCACTGCGGGTATGTGATAAGGTATGTTTTACGGTTTATGGAAATGAGACGATCAGGGAGGAAGACTGGGCACCGTTTATGCAGAGTACGGTTGTGTTCGGGAGATGTCATTTGATGGAAAATGGCAGTGAGAAAGCAATGGAAATGTTAAAACGGTTTGCGATGAAATATTATCCGAATGAACAGCTGGCTGATGAGGAGATCGCGCAGGCGGGAAGGGCTGTGCAGATGTTTGAAATCGAGATCGAGCGTTTGAGCGGCAAGGAGGTGCAGGAGAAGTAGAATGAGATTGAGGAATATTTTGATCGTTGTCAAGGATATTGAGAGATCGAAAAAGTTTTATCATGATCTGTTTGGACTTGATATAGTACTTGATAATGACGGAAATATAATCCTGACGGAAGGGCTTGTGCTGCAGGAGGAGAAGATATGGAAGGATTTTTTAGGGAAAACTATTATTCCGGAAAGCAATTCGTGTGAGCTTTATTTTGAGGAACAGAACATAGAGAGATTTGTTGAAAAATTGGAGCGGTTATATCCCAATATCCAGTATGTGAACCGCCTTATGACACATAGTTGGGGACAGAAGGTGGTCCGGTTTTATGATTTGGATGGCAATTTGATCGAAGTTGGGACGCCGATGTGATTTTGTGCGTCAAAGTACAGAACGTATGTGTAGAATAAATAACTGAGGCAGAGTCTCGCCAGCACGGAGGTGGCGATGCCGCAGAACAGCGCCAGAAGCACCGGGAAGGCGAAGCCGAGAAGCTTTGGGAGAATGCTGCCTTCCGTGAAATCATTTGTCTTTTTCATATCATTTCCTCCTGAAATTCCCTGTTATACAAAAAAGCCGGATAAAATACCGAACGATCCTTCGGCATCTTATCCAGCTTTGTAAATGCGTTTACAAGCCCTCCGATGAGCTGTAAGACAGTATAGCAGGGAAATACAGAATTGTCAACTCAGCGACTTTTCTGATCTTTTAAGCTGAAAGATATTGCTGATGTTCACGTGATACTATATTTATTTCTGCATAGTCTCGATCATGCATTCGTGTTTCTTCGTTGTTTTGTTATAATTAATTCCAACAAGTAATATACTACCATGATAATCTTTCAATGCATTTCCATACTGTTTTTCTCTGATCTGGTCTAAAGCTCCAGATGCGCTTTTATCCCATTTAAGTTCGATCACTACCGCAGGCTTATCTAAATGCAGTTTTCTCGGAATCAGACATATATCAGCAAAACCCTTACCTGTAGGCAGTTCACGGATTATCGTATAATATTCGCGTGCAAAGTAAAATGCAAGATTTATGGTACAGCTCAGAGAATTTTCATCGTTGTACTGAAGAATCGAAATTTCATCGTGAGCCTTGTCAACTCCTGCCGCAACTGCGTCGGCGTCCATGGCCCACAATGATTCTAAAAGTTTACGGGATGATTCTACGGAGTCGATCACGCCATGCCAGTTCATGGTGCTGATTGCATTCACATATTCCTGTGAGACTTCTTTATTAGGAATGGCAACGGTACCATCTACGCTGTTGTATGTCAGGTAGCCGAGATGGATCAGTAATGTCAAGACATCATCTTTAGTGGCAAATGTGGTCATATCATTGCTGAAAGTTCCTATATTGATTTGTACTGCTTCACCTGCAAGCATTCTGACCACAGAGTCCTGCAGTCCGTCCATATCCATCTGAATGTAAATTTTTAAGGCTTCATATGTTTCCGTCTGATTCCAATAAGTTCCCAACTTGTGTCGCAGCATGGCTTCCACAACCGATTTAGGACTGTAAATAGAGTAATGTTCATCACCATTCTGGCGATGTGCGATCAGATGATATCCATCATACCATGTTTTCGCTTCCTCGAAATTCATATCGTATGTATCGCAGAGTCTGGATACTTCTTGTTCAGTGAAGCCGAAATACCCGGCCAGATCGCCTGGATCGGTCATGGAATATTCTGTAAACATATTTAATGCGGAATGGGAGCCATATTTTTTAATGGGTAATATGCCGGTCATGTAGGCCAATGCCACATAATCCTTATCCTTCAGCCATGCGCGCAGAAAATCTAAATATTTTTTCTGAGCCTCTTTATTCTGCTTGTACTCCCGGAACAGGCAGTCCCACTCATCGATCAGGATCACAAAAGGACATTTGGTATAACGGAATACGTCTTTCATGACCTGAATCAGATTCTTTTCATCACGAAACTGTATTTCGTGAAAAGTCTCCTTAAAATCCAAAATCAGATAATTTTTAAGCATCTCCAGCATTTCTTCCATTGTTTCAGACATACTTAAAAATTCCTGCATATTGATTTTGATCACATCATATTGGTTCAGATTTTCCCTATACGATCTGTCTTTACTGATAGCAAGATTTTGAAATAATTCCGTTGTATCCTCGCTCCGGTCATAATATGCGGCGAGCATATTAGCGGCCATTGATTTTCCGAATCTTCTTGGACGGCTTACACAGATATATTTCTGCTCGGTACAAAGCGCTTCATTGGTTCTGGCGATCAGTTCGCTTTTGTCGATATAAATTTTAGAGCGGAGACTACCGCGGAATGAAAGATTCCCCGGATTCAGATAACTTCCCATGCAAATTCCTCCCATCAGAAAAAGCGTCTTTGATTGTTTTTATTATACTTGATTCCAGCGGGAAGTACAAGGAGTGTTCATTTCCTACGGATGTAAAAATGGCGGCATCGCTCACCATTGAAGCGATACCGCCATTTTTATATCCATTTCTATATATGGACGCGGAGATTATTTGGTCTCTTTTTCCTCAGCAGCAGCTGCAGCAGGTGCAGTTGTAACTTCAGTTTCCGGAACAACGTTGTGAACCGGGATGACGGAGAGCACAACAGCCTCCAGATCAGTCTTTAAGTCGATGTCTTTGTTCTTTGCGATGTCAAGATCCTTGACATGTACGATGTCACCAACCTTGAGGCCTGCAGCATCCAGTGTTGTCTTCTCGACAAGTGCGGACGGGAATGCTCTGTAAGCAACTTCGCTTAAGTCTTCCTGAAGAACGCCGCCGACAACAGCTTCACGGTTCAGGATTACGATCTCAGCAGTAGAAGTAACCTTTTCATCGCTTACAAGTGCTTGAAAATCAATCTCATCGATCTTTCTTGTCATTGCATTGTAGTCAATTTCCTTGATCAGGACATCATATACCTGCCCCTCAATGTCGAGATTGATCTGGCCGCCTTTATGTTCGGTCTTTAAAAGACGTTCAGCATCTGCAGCGTTCATCTTTACCGGAATGGAGCCTTCGATGGCATGTCCGAAAACATTACCTGTAACAAATCCTTCACGTCTTAATCTCTTTGCCTTTACATCCATGCTTCTTTTTTCAGCTTTTAAAGTAGTCATTTATCTTTTCCTCCAAAAATCTGATTCCCGGCAAACGAACCAGTATTCGTTCTGCCGGATTCGCTTAGCAGCCCTCAGCTTTAGTGTATAAAGGGGTTTTGTTAAGTTTGTGACTAATAACTGTTCAATAGGTCTGCGCATTTACTGCGCTGACCGTAACATAATTTTGGCCAGCAGGCAAAAATCCCATTGCCGCAGGCAATTCGGAATGGATTTTTGCGTAACTGTGAAGGTACTGAACAGTTACCGCTTCTTTCTTGTTACAGCGTAAGTATAGCAGTGTTTTGAGAAACAGATTAACCAAAAATAAAAAAAATCAAGGCCTAAATTTTAAAAAGTGCACAAAAACAGAGCGGAGAAAGTCTGTGGATGTTCAAAACGGGGAAAGTGTGATAAGATATAAGAGATCATCACAAAGAATAATTCGATGAAATAACTGGTGTTGTGCAGGAAAGAGATGTGCGGTCATGGAAATGAAACATGACAGCCTGAGAACACGAGGATTCATATAATATGCTGCATGAGATCCGGCGGATCTCTGCGGCAGTCAATGAGGTGTACATTATGAATACAGACAATCGACCGATCGGTGTTTTGGATTCCGGACTCGGCGGGATCAGTGTTTTGAGAGAATTAGTGAAACTGATGCCGGGGGAGGCTTTCTTATATTACGGGGATTCCGCGAATGCCCCTTATGGCACACGTACCCCGGAGGAGGTCATTGACCTCACAAAAAAGGATGTGGATTTTTTACTGGAACGCGGGGCGAAAGCCATAGTTGTGGCCTGCAACACGGCAACCAGTGTGGCGATCCGGGAATTGAGAGAGGAGTATGAGAAGAAGGATATTCCGGTGATTGGAATCGAACCGGCGCTGAAGCCGGCGGTGCTTGCGAAAGAGCACTCAAAGGTTGTCGTTATGGCGACTCCGATGACTCTCTCCCAGACAAAATTTAATTCCATGCTGCATGTCTACGAGGATGAGGCGAATATCATCAAGATGCCGTGCCCGGGACTTGTGGAGTATATCGAGGGCGGAATGTTAGAGGGACCTGTTCTGGACGAGTATCTGGAAAAACAGTTCGAGCCTTACGAGAAATCAGAGATCGACGCGGTGGTACTCGGTTGCACACATTACCCGTTAGTAAAAGATGAGATCCAGAAACATCTGCCCGGCGTGGCGATCTATGACGGTGGATTCGGAACCGCGAAGCAGACGAGAAAGCGCCTGACTGAGTGTGGACTGTTATCAGGGAAAGAGTCCGGAGGTGAGGTGAAGATCTTTAACAGTAAGAATACGGAGGATGTTCTGGAGCTTTCGAGAAGACTGTTGAATTTATAGATACATGTAATATCAAAAATATCTGGAGAGAAAGGTATGAAAAAATTATTGTACATTGACGCCTGCGTGAACCGCGATATTTCAAGAACGGAGAGACTTGCGCAGGCTTTATTAAAGGAAATGAACAAGAACGGGGAATATGAGGTCGAGACCCTGTGCCTGGAGGATGAAGATCTGAAGCTTTTTACCGGAAAAGAGAGTGCAGGACGGGAACAGCTCACGAGGGCCGGAATTTATGAGGGACCGCTGTTTGACTATGCAAAGCAGTTTGCGTCCGCAGACCGGATCCTTGTGGCGGCCCCGTACTGGGATTTTACTTTCCCGGCGAGAATGAAATGTTATCTGGAGCAGATCTGTGTGACAGGGCTGACCTTTACCTTTTCTTCCAAGGGAATCCCGGGTGGGCTGTGCCATGCCGACAGTCTCCATTATGTGACCACCAGCGGTGGATCCATCGGGGCTCTGAATCTCGGATATGAGTATGTCGAGAAACTCTGCAAGGTATATTACGGAATCAATAAGACTGTGTGCTATACCGCAGAGGGGCTTGACATCGAGGGCAATTCCGTGGAAGAGATCATGAAGGCGGCAGAGGAGGAGGCAGTCCGGACATACCGGAACTTTGCGTGATTTCCTCAGGTTCATCTCCTTTTTTTACAATAAGATATATCGCGATCGACTTAAGCGGAGGGAAGAAAAAGCTTCCGATCCGCAGCATTACCGTTGCCCCGAAGAATCATATCGACCTCGCGCGGGAGGGCATGAAGGAGTATCTTCACAGCCATGGATATGAGGTGGATGTGGAGCTTTCTAGGATCAAGTTAAGGTATTAGTACGAAAAATCATATTAAGGCATCAATCGAAACAGGACAGATCATCTGCGTGGATGCGGGTGGCTGTCCTGTTTTTTGCGACTCTATGAAAATGGTTGACGGTAGACGCGATGGAAGTCAGTGTAGATAGAAAAACAAAAATAAATATGTCTGGTGGAAAAATAAGTTATATATTTGGAAGAATAAAGAAGAAAAGAAATTTCCGATAAAAATGAACTTTCCCCCAATTGCCTGTCTCTATAAGACAGATGCATCAAAAAAGAGAGGAGGCAGGACATGGATGAAGAGAATATCGTGAGACGCATGATCAACGGGGACATGGATGCCTTCGGGGAGCTGATGGAGAAGTATGAGAGGCCGGCGCTCAGGGCGGCCTGGCTGATCTCCGGGAACGCGGCGGACAGCGAGGACATTGTCCAGGAGACATTCACCGCCTGCTATTTAAACAGAAAGAAGCTCCGGGATCCGGCAGCCTTTAAGACATGGTTTTACAGGATACTCACAAGGTCCGCGTGGAAGATCAGCAGAAAGTCACGGAAAGAACAGCCGGAGGAGGAACCTGCATCCGGGCAGGCGGACACCGGAAGGTCCGTCCTGGAAAACTGCATTATGAAGGAAGAGGAGCGGATCCTCTACGAGGCGGTGGAAAAGCTGCCGCCGAAGCAGAAGACCGTGTTGATCCTATACTATTACAATGATATGCCGATCCGCGAGATCGCAAGGGTCTGCGGAGTGTTTGAGGGAACGGTGAAATCCAGGCTGTTCCACGCGAAGGAACAGTTGAAGCAAATCCTCACACAGGAGGAAGGAGGAAAAACATGGACGATCCTATCTTAGAAAAGAGACTGAAAAACATGTTTGAGAGCCGCGCAGGCGAACTTCCGGACGAATCGGTGCGGAAGGCGCGGATCCGGAGAAATGTATATGAGAAGATAGAAAGAGAGGGAAATTATATGAAGAAAGGTTTTATGAAAAAAGCGGTAGCAGCAGTTGCAGCGATCTGTGTATTTGGAAGCATGACGGCGTTCGCGATTGGAAAGATCGCGGGAATCACATCCCGCACCGATATAAGAGATGAAGTCCACACCTATGAACAGGCGCTGGAGCTTCAGAAGGAGAATGGACCGATGGTAGATTTCCCGGAGAAATTCTCCAACGGGTACGCGTTTAAGGCTGCTGTGCCGGTAAACTATGAGACGGAAGATAAAGATGGAAATAAACTGGGAAACGGAACACAGCTTTCCGTCACATACGGAAAAGACGGCATGGAGGATGTCACGTTTTCCGCGGAAGTCGGCATGGATGGAGAACTCACCCCGGCAGAGGTGAGGACATGCGAGGATGGTACAGAACTCTGTTTCTACAAGCTGACCAACAAGTTCGTTCCGGCAGATTATGAGCTCACCGAGGAGGACAAAAAGGCCCAGGAAGACGGCAATTTTAACCTGGCTTACGGCAGCGATAAGGTCGAAGTTATGACTTCCTACACGGTAGAGTGGAACATGGACGGACAGGGCTACAGCCTCTTCAAGTTTGGTGAGGATCTCGGCGCTGAGGAGATGTTTGGAATGGCGGAAGAGATTATTGCGGGACAGAGTAAGTAGAAGATAAAACAACTGGCAGTTCATAAGATAGATGATGAAAGCCTGAAATAAAAGATTTGATTAAGGAAAACGATCTGTTTGTGGTATTGATGGTTTGCACAGACAGATCGTTTTCCTTTTTTGATGCCATGCATCCAGAGAAAACTGTCGGTGGCAGGTTCTGGAGGTCATGTGTAAATAGAAACTTTAAAAGTAGAGTATTTATTTTTCGTCAGTGATTAACTCATGTGAAATACCGTTTCCGGCGTTTAAAGCAGCAATGACACGGCGTAAGTGATCTAAGTTGCTTTTTGAATAAAAAGGATCGGAGAAAAATTCCTTCTTGATCTTCTCCACTGGCATCTCCTTTCCAGTCCAGAGACGGAAGGCCTCGGCACCCTGGTAGAGGAGCATATAGGATCCGTTGAAGAACGGGTTGCCCTGATTTTTAGCCATGGTGAGGAGCTTTGTCTCACGCGGATTGTAGATGATATCGGAGACGATGAGGTCTTTCGGAAAAGTCAGATTTTCCGGGACCGGGCAGGTATCCTCGTGGGGAGCCATGCCGACGGAGGTCCCGTTTGTGAGGATAGCGCTGTCCGCAAGTTCTTTCTTTAAGAGATTCGCGTCGGAGAAGTCACAGATCTTGATCCTGCAGTCAGTGATCTCAGTGAGCTCCTCGACGGTATGTACCAGGCGGTCGTAGAAGCGGCTGGTGGGTCTCATGAAGACGGAGATCTCTTTTAAGCCGTCGAGGGCAGCCTGTACCAGAATTGCGGTGGCAGCGCCTCCTGCGCCCAGAAGTGTCATTTTTTTGCCGATGATATCGTAACCGGCATCTTTTACGGACTGCATGTAACCGATGCCGTCGGTGTTATGGCCGACGAGACGTCCATCTTCGTTTACGACCGTGTTGACAGCACCGATGATCCGGGCAGCGGTGGAGAGTTCGTCGCAGAGGGAGACCATGAGATTTTTATCCGGCATGGTCAGGTTGAAGCCGCGGGCACCGAGAACCTTTAAACCGGCAACTGCGGTGGGAAGTGTCTCCTCATTGACATCAAATGCGAGGTAGCGGTAGTCGAGCCCAAGAGCCTCAAAGGATGCGTTGTGCATCATCGGGGAGACGCTGTGGGCACAGGGGCTGCCGAGCAGACAGATAAGACCGGTGTGTCCGGTGATCGGTGAAGCTGCGGATGTGGTGTTTTCCATTTTATGTGTACCTCCGGGGAGTGATTTTTCTCGCTTTATTATAACAGTGCAGGAAAGAAAATGCAAAAGAAAATTTATGATTTTAAAGTGTGAAAATGTAAAAAGCAGAAAAATTTAAAAAAGAGGGCTAAAAGCGGAATAGATCAGGAATGTGAAGGTTCTTTGATTGCAGAGTATGTTAAAATCTGGTATACTTGCACTAAATGACGCATGAAAGTGGAAAAGTGTTTTGGGTGTGGGAGAAAACAGTTAGAGATTTTGAGAGACTATTAGTACGAAAAGGAGAATTTAGATTATGGCGGGATTGAAGGAACATATTTTTCTGATCGGATTTATGGGCTGCGGGAAGAGTACGAACGCGGAGTGCCTGGCGGAGATGACCGGGGCGAGGCAGGTGGAGATGGATCAGATGATCGTGGAGAATGAGGGGATGGCGATCGCGGATATTTTTGAGGAGAAGGGGGAAGCGTATTTCAGGGAGCTGGAGACGGAGCTGATCAAAAGCTTTGCGGGAGTGGAGCCGGCGGTGATCTCCTGTGGGGGAGGTGCTGTTTTGAAGGAGGAGAATGTGCGGCTTATGAAGGAGTCTGGGAAGATCGTGCTTCTCACGGCAGAGCCGGGGACGATCTACGAGCGTGTGAAGGACAGTACGGAGAGACCGGTACTGAATGGGAATATGAATGTTGGGTATATTGAAGAGCTGATGGAGAAGCGCAGGCCGAAGTATGAGGCGGCGGCTGATGTGAAGGTTGCTACGGATGGGAAGACGGCAGAAGAAATCTGCGGGGAGATCCTTGAGGTTTGTGGGAAATAGATTGGCTAGAGGTACGCGCCGGTGAGTCTTCGGGCGCGAACGCAGGGGTTCGGGAGCGGTTCCTCTAAGCTTGCAGAAGAATGCTAAGGGCGGAGAACAGTCGGCACAACTCGCTGACGCTCAGACTAGTGCCGCCTGTCCTCCAACGCATTCTCCTGCGAGCCAAGAGGAAGCCAGGCTCCCTGCACAAAGCGTCCGTGCCCGAAGACTCACCGGCGCTGTGCGTTGGCGGTTTGGAAGATTGCGTATCAGCGCGGTGTGTTGACAGGAGCGAGGAGAAGTTATGTGCTTGAGTCTGAAGGTTTAAAATCGCGCTCTATTTCGAAAATTTCGAAAATTCGCTGGATTGCGTGTTGGTGGTTCAAGGGAGAGAGATTGAGGGCAGGTCGGAAAATGTAGAGAATGGCTGGAAATAGGACGGAAAAAGTGTGAGAAATGTCTGAAATGGGGTCAGAAAAAGGCACTGACGTGCCAAAGATGCGCACTCGCGCGAAGATGTAGACTGTCGCAAGCGACCGCGCGAGGCGCGAGAATGTGCCAAGGCACATTCTTTTATGGCATTTCAGGATTTTTTCCCAGTCGTACTGCCTCTAAATACTTCTGTGTCTCCGCGTCTGCATGCGCGAACAGATAATTTTTTGCATTGCCGGTGTGCTTTCCCTTTTCCTCAGAGATCAGCTTTCCGACACGTTCGATCTCCTCACGGAAATCCCTCGCGGACCAGAGGATACAGCCCTGACTTCGGATAATGAGCTGGATCACGCCGTCGGAGGTAGCGACTGTGGTGCGGTATCGTCTGCCGATGCGGATCGCGACTTTTTCGATGTACTGGTCGGCGGTCTCCGCCTCTTTTGTATACACGACGTTGATGTTGTGGTATTTCTGGACTTTCTCCACACCGCCGGGGACCTTGTAGGCGTCGAAGACGACGATGACGCAGATCTTGCGGAATCCCTGGTAGTTGCTTAGGATGTCCATGAGCTTGTAGCGGGCGGCGTCGATGCTGACTGCCGCCAGGTCGCTCAGCTCCTCCCAGGCAAAGATGATGTTGTAGCCGTCAACGAGAAGATACTCGTCCTCTGGCGCCTCTTTTTCCTTCACCGGCTTCACCGGGCTGGCGTTCTTTGCGCGGATCACGGTGCGGGAGTCGTAGTCGGAGGCAAGCTTCCGCTTCGGCTCGCCGTATGTACGGGTGAAGATGGCCTGGAGTTCCTTGTCGTCATAGAAGGAAAGGGAAGAACCTCCATTTCCGCGGCTGTCGGAGGAAGAACCAGCAGTGCCATTCGCGGAAGCTCCAGAGTCGATACCGTTACCAGAAGCGGCAGAGCCGCTCGAACCAGGTCCAGCTCCAGAGCCAGAATTTTTACTGCCAGAAAAACCAGAGCCAGCAGCGCTGCCGCCAGCCGCTCCACTCGGAACTTTCCCCGCAGCTACATCCGCTGCCATCGCCTGCAGCCGTTCATTCGCTTCCTTAAGCTCCCGTTCCTGCTGTTCCTTCGCAAGCTGCTTTGCCAGCGGACTCTCCACATGCATATACTGCTTCACCTCATCCCACGGCACCACGAAGCCTGCCCCGTGGGAGCAGAAGACAGATCCGGCAGGGTCCTGGAGGTCGGAATCGAAATCGTAGCCGGAGGCCGCGATAACCTCCTCGGCGTTGTGGCACGGTTCGTAGCCGGAAAGACTCAAGGTCAGCCGTCCGCGGCCTTTCGTGTAGGAGATCACGTCGCGCTGGTAATTTCTCATGGTGGAAACCGGGGCGGTTCCCGTAAGAAGAGCAATGGAGCCATCCTGTTCCGGTGCGGAAAATTCACCCTGCATCCGGTCAAGATCCGCCATGGCGCGCCCAAGGTTTTCCGATGGGACTTCCAGACGGAACGCGTAGTAGGGTTCTAAGAGCACACACCCCGCCTCGCAGAGTCCCTGACGGACAGCGCGGTAGGTTGCCTGACGGAAATCGCCGCCCTCCGTGTGCTTTTGGTGGGCACGTCCGGCAATCAGAGTGATCTTCATATCGGTGATCTCGGAACCGGTGAGGATTCCCCGGAAACGCTTTTCTTCCAGATGTGTCAGGATCAGCCTCTGCCAGTTCCGATCCAGCATATCCTCGCTGCAGTCTGCTTCAAAGACAAGTCCGCTTCCCGGCTCTCCGGGTTCCATTAAAAGATGGACTTCCGCGTAGTGGCGCAGCGGTTCGAAATGTCCGACGCCCTCGACGGTCTTAGCGATCGTTTCCTTATATACAATATTTCCTTCCCCGAAACCGATCTCCACGCCGAAACGTTCCTGCACCTGACTTTTTAAGATCTCCATCTGTACGTCGCCCATGACCTGAGCCTGGATCTCGCCAAGCGCCTCGTTCCAGACGATATGGAGCTGCGGGTCTTCCTCCTCGAGCATGCGCATGTTTTTGAGCATGGTGTGGGAGTCTGTTCCAAAGGGCAGCAGGATCCGGTAGGTGAGGACCGGCTCTAAAAGCGGAAGAGCACTCTCGGAGGCAGTTCCGAAGACCTGTCCAGGCCTCGTGTCGGAGATTCCGGTGACGGCCACCACCATGCCAGGTTCCGCTTCCTTCAATGCCTCAAACTTTGAGCCGGAGTAGAGCCGGATCTGGTTGATCTTCTCCTCGGAATCAGGGGACAGCGAATCGCGGATCTTCAAACTTCCGCCCGTGACCTTCAGATGCGTCATCCGGACGCCTGCCTCATCGCGGGAGATCTTGAACACCTTCGCGCCGAAGTCCTTCGTGTAGTCCGGACATGACGCAAACTCCCCGAGGGCGGTCAGAAATTCCCGGACGCCGGAAAGTTTTAACGCAGAGCCGAAAAAGCACGGGAAGAGTTTCCGGTCATGGATGACTTTCCGCACATCGTCTGTCTTTAAAGTACCGTCTGCGAGGTAAGCTTCCAGAAGCACTTCATCGCAGGTGGCGATCTCCTCAGCTGCCTCTTCTGGATCTCTGCAGACCGCCGAAAACGGTTCAGCAGAGACTGAAAATGTCAACACATCCTCATTTCCGATCACCCCGCTGAAGTCCACGACTCCATGATCCAGCCGCTCCTTCAGCGATGCCAGCACCGCATCTCGATCCGTCCCTTTCTGATCCATCTTATTCACAAAGATAAACACCGGGATCCGGTATCGTCTTAAAAGTCTCCAGAGCGTCTCCGTATGTCCCTGCACCCCATCAGCCCCGCTGACGATGAGCACCGCGTAGTCCAGCACCTGCAGTGTCCGCTCCATCTCCGCCGAAAAGTCCACATGACCCGGCGTGTCGAGGAGCGTCACGGAAGCATCGCCTAACGGAAAGACCGCCTGTTTCGAAAAGATCGTGATGCCGCGGGCGCGCTCCAGTGCAAACGTATCGAGAAACGCGTCCCGGTTGTCTACGCGCCCCATTTTCTTTAATTTTCCTGTCTCATATAAAATTGCCTCGGACATGGTCGTCTTTCCAGCGTCGACATGTGCGAGGATACCGATAACAAATCGTTTCATATACAATAAGGTCTGCTTTCTGTAATATAGATATAATAAGTGACCTGCCGCCTGAAAGAAAATAAAAGGCGGCAGCGTAAACATAGTATATCAGAAAACAGAATCCCATGCAACGAGGCACCGGCACAGGATTCACCAGGATCAGCATGATTTGCGTAAATGGACAGGTCTGTCGGGCTGGTCACTGCCCCAAAATCATAGAAAACACCCGGAAAACTGCACAGAAATCCCGCAAACAGGCACTTTTCCCAGCAAACCCCTTGATTTTTCAGATGTTCTATGCTATGATTTTGATGATAACATAAGTAACCGGTCAAAAGAGTGGACGAAAAAGTCCACTCTTTCGTTTTGCATAACCGGAATATTCCGGCAGAAAGGCGGTGGAAACCCATGGCAAGAAGAGATGAATATGAATCCAGGGTCGAGAAATTTTTAATTCCGATCATGGAAGAGAATAATTTTGAACTGGTGGACGTGGAGTACGTGAAGGAAGCGGGCACCTGGTATCTGAGAGCTTATATCGACAAAGAGGGCGGCTTTACAGTGGATGACTGTGAGATGGTATCGAGACGCTTAAGCGACTGGCTCGATAAAGAAGACTTTATCGATGACAGCTATATCCTGGAAGTAAGCTCCCCGGGACTTGGCAGACCGTTAAAGAAAGAGAAGGACTTTAAGAGAAGTCTCGGCGAAGCAGTCGATATCAAGCTGTACCGCGCCATCGAGAGACAGAAAGATTTCTCCGGAATTCTCACGGCATATGACGCGGACACCGTAACGATCCGCTATGAGGACGGTTCCGAGAGCACATTTAATAGAAAAGACATTGCCTTAATCCGTCTGGCATTCGATTTTTAATAAGGAGGATAAAAAATGAACAAGGAACTGATGGAATCGATGAATATACTCGAAAAAGAGTACAACATCAGTAAGGACACATTGCTGGAGGCAATTGAGAATTCACTTCTCACAGCCTGCAAGAACCATTTCGGCAAAGCTGACAATGTGAAAGTCATCATTGATCCGGATGGCTGCGACTATTCTGTATATATGGAAAAAGAGGTCGTTGAGACTGTGGAGGACCCGATCACACAGATCAGCCTCGCCGACGCAAGAATGATCGCTCCGAGACATGTCCTTGGTGATATCGTCCAGATCCCCATTGATTCCCATGATTTCGGCAGAATCGCGACGCAGAACGCGAAGAACGTGATCTTACAGAAGATCCGCGAGGAGAGCCGTAAGTCCCAGTTAAGCGAGTGGCAGTGCAAGGAGAAAGAGGTCGTTACGGGTATTGTCCAGCGTTATATCGGCCGCAATGTCAGCGTAGATCTCGGAAAGATCGATGCGATCCTTCCGGAAGCTGAGCAGGTAAAGGGCGAAGTATTCCAGAGAACTGAGCGCATCAAGGTTTATATCCTGGAAGTTAAGGACAGCCCGAAGGGACCGAGAATCTCCGTATCCAGAACGCATCCGGACCTCGTAAGACGTCTGTTTGAGGCTGAGATCGCAGAGGTCCGCGACGGTACCGTTGAGATTCGCGCCATCGCCCGTGAGGCAGGTTCCAGAACAAAGATCGCTGTAAGCTCCACAGACCCGAACGTTGATCCGGTAGGTGCATGTGTAGGTTTAAACGGCGCGAGAGTCAACGCGATCGTCAACGAGCTCCGCGGTGAGAAGATCGATATCATCAATTGGGACGACAACCCGGCGTTCTTAATTGAAAACGCGTTGAGTCCGGCGAAGGTCATCTCCGTCGTTGCGGATGAGGACGAGAAAGAGGCACAGGTCATCGTTCCGGACTACCAGTTATCCTTAGCGATCGGTAAAGAAGGACAGAATGCAAGACTTGCCGCAAGACTTACCACCTACAAGATCGATATCAAGAGTGAGACACAGGCGAGAGAGCTTGGCCTCTTCGACGATATGGATTTCGGCGAGGAAGGCTTTGAGGGCGAGTACGAGAAAGATGTAGAGCCGGCAGAGGACGAAGCTCCGGCAGAGGAAACTTCCGAAGCACAGGCTGAGACAGAAGAATAGGAGAGAAGGGAACGACCACAGTGAGTACAGTAAAGAAGGTTCCGCAGAGACAGTGCATTGGCTGCGGTGAAATGAAAAACAAGCGGGAGCTGATCCGTGTCTTAAAAGGTACTGACGACGTGATTTCCATTGACGCGACCGGAAGAAAAAACGGACGCGGCGCATATATCTGCCCATCCATGGCATGCTTTGAAAAGGCAGTGAAGAGCCGGGGACTGGAACGCTCCTTTAAAATGGCAATTCCAAAAGAGGTTTACGAAAGTCTGAAAAAGGAGATGGAACAGATCGATGAACAGAAATAAGGTCCTGGGCCTGCTGGGCCTGGCGGAGAAAGCCGGCAAGGTAAGAAGTGGCGAGTTCTCCACAGAGAAGGCGGTAAAGTCCGGAAAAGCCGGACTGGTGATCGTATCGGAAGAATCTTCGGACAACACAAAGAAAATGTTCCGGAACATGTGTACTTACTATAAGGTCCCGTACTTTGAGTTCGGAAGCAAGGAAGAGCTCGGACACATCCTGGGAAAGCAGATGAGAGCGTCCCTGGCCGTGATCGACGAGAATTTTTCCAATGCGTTGTTGAAGCATTTTACTGCAAAAGCGTAGTCCTGCGGACATGAGGAGCGCATGCCTGCATGCGGCGGGTCATGTACATTGGCGATGGTTTGCAGGGACTATTTTGGAGGTGGCGAGCGTGAGTGAGTTTGAAAAGGATTTAAGAAAGAAAAAAGAGGGAACAGATACATTGAATCAGAATCAGGAGAATTCCACAAAGCCGGCAGTTCCGGCTGAAGGAGAAAATAATGCGCCGGCAGCACCGGCAAAGAAGCGTATTGCGGCAGTTTACCGTCCGCAGAACAGCACACAGAAACGTCCGGCAGGAAACCGCCAGCAGGGCGGTCAGAGACCGGCAAGACAGAACAACGGTTCCGGCATGCAGGTGAGACCGACGACAAACAGCGCGCCGGCAGAACCGGCAAAGGCAGCTGAGACTTCAGCAGCACCGGCACCGGCACCGGAGAAAAAGGCGGAGACAGTTAAGACAGAGGCACCGGCACAGGATCTTCGTGAGAATGTCCGTCCGCTTCCGAACCAGAGCCGTCCGGAAGGACGCCAGGGCTTCCAGTCCAGAGAGAGCCGTCCGTTCCCGGGACGCGACGGAAACCGTGAGAGCGGAAGAGATAACCGCCAGGGCGGCTATCAGGGCAGCAGAGATAATAATCGTCAGGGCGGCTACCAGGGTAACAGAGACGGAAACCGCCAGGGTGGCTATCAGGGCAACAGAGACGGAAACCGCCAGGGCGGCTATCAGGGCAACCGAGACGGAAACCGCCAGGGTGGCTACCAGGGCAACCGCGATAACAACCGTCAGGGCGGCTACCAGGGCAACAGAGACGGAAACCGCCAAGGTGGTTATCAGGGTAACAGAGATAACAATCGCCAGGGCGGCTACCAGGGCAACAGAGACGGAAACCGCCAGGGTGGCTACCAGGGCAACCGTGACAACAATCGTCAGGGCGGTTACCAGGGCAGAAACGACAACCGTCAGGGCGGAAACAGAAGCGGCATGGGCATTCCGAAGCCGTCCTTCGATACACCGCTTGCACAGAAGCAGCAGAACACAAAGCAGAGCAAGAACGCTTACAAGAAAGAGCATGACGCAAAGAAAGACCGCGATATCGAGATGAAAGGCAAGGCAGGAAAGGGCCAGAAGGGCGTAAAAGCTCCGGTTATGCCGCCGCAGCCGAAGAAGGAGGAGGCGAAGGTCGAGGAGATCAAGACCATCGTAATCCCGGAGGTTATCACGATCAAAGAACTCGCGGACAAGATGAAATTACAGCCGTCCGCAATCGTTAAGAAGCTCTTCTTACAGGGCACCATCGTTACGATCAACCAGGAGATCGACTTCGAGAAAGCCGAAGAGATCGCTATGGAGTATGATGTTCTCTGCGAGAAGGAGAAGAAGGTCAACGTCATCGAGGAACTCTTAAAAGAGGAAGAAGAGGACGAGAAGGACATGGTTCCGAGACCGCCGGTCATCTGCGTAATGGGTCATGTTGACCACGGTAAAACTTCCCTTCTTGACGCGATCCGCCAGACAAACGTAACCTCCAGAGAGGCAGGCGGTATCACACAGCACATCGGTGCCTATGTTGTTGAATACAACGGACAGAAGATCACATTCCTCGATACACCGGGTCATGAGGCGTTCACGGCAATGCGTATGCGTGGTGCCCAGGCAACAGATATCGCGATCCTCGTTGTCGCAGCGGACGACGGTGTTATGCCGCAGACTGTTGAGGCCATCAACCACGCGAAGGCAGCAGGCGTTGAGATCATCGTTGCTGTCAACAAGATCGATAAGCCGAGCGCAAACGTAGAGAGAGTAAAACAGGAGTTATCCGAGTATGAGCTGATTCCTGAGGACTGGGGCGGAAGCACCGTATTCGTACCGGTTTCCGCACATACAAAAGAGGGAATCCCGGAACTTCTCGAGATGATCCTCTTAACAGCAGAGGTAAAAGAGTTAAAGGCAAACCCGAACCGCCGCGCGAGAGGTCTCGTGATCGAGGCGCAGCTTGATAAGGGAAGAGGACCGGTGGCAACGGTACTTGTACAGAAAGGTACCTTAAAGGTCGGTGACGCTATCGCCGCTGGCTGCTGCTACGGTAAAGTCCGCGCCATGATGGACGATAAGGGCAACCGTGTCAAAGAGGCTGGCCCGTCCACTCCGGTTGAGATCCTCGGTCTCAACGATGTTCCGAACGCAGGTGAGGTATTCATCGCGCACCAGAACGAGAAAGAGGCAAGAAGCTTCGCAGAGACATTCATCGCAGAGAGCAAGAATAAGCTTATCGAAGATACAAAGGCAAAACTCTCCTTAGACGACCTGTTCTCCCAGATCAAGGCCGGAAATGTCAAGGAGCTTCCGATCATCGTAAAAGCCGATGTACAGGGTTCTGTAGAGGCTGTAAAACAGAGTCTCGTAAAGCTTTCCAACGAGGAAGTTGTTGTCAAAGTCATCCACGGCGGCGTTGGCGCGATCAACGAGTCCGACGTTACACTTGCATCCGCTTCCAATGCGATCATTATCGGTTTCAACGTTCGTCCGGACGCACAGGCGAAGTCCATCGCGGACCGCGAGAAAGTCGACATGCGTCTGTACCGCGTCATCTACCAGGCGATCGAGGATGTAGAGGCTGCCATGAAGGGTATGCTGGATCCGGTATACGAGGAGCAGGTAACCGGTCATGCAGTTGTCCGCCAGACGTTCAAGGCATCCGGAGTCGGCACCATCGCTGGTTCCTATGTGCTTGACGGTAAGATCACCCGCGGAAGCAAAGCCCGCATCACGAGAGACGGAGAGCAGATCTTCGAGGGACCGCTTGCATCCTTAAAGCGTTTCAAGGACGACGTGAAGGAAGTCAACGCAGGCTACGAGTGCGGTCTTGTATTCGAGGGCTTCAACGATCTTCAGGAAGACGATATGATCGAAGTTTATATCATGGTAGAGGTGCCGAGATAGTTGTCTGTCAGGTCTGTGCATAGCCGCGGAGAGTTTCGTTTCGCGGCTATGTCCGGGATAGTCGTAAAAAAGAGGTAATATCATGAGAAAAAACAGTGTAAAAAATATCCGGATCAACGGCGAAGTCCAGAAAGCTCTGAGCGAAATCATCCGCTCCGAGCTCAAGGACCCGCGTGTTCATCCGATGACAAGCGTGGTCCAGGTCTCGGTCACACCGGACCTTAAGATCTGTAAGGCCTACATCAGCGTCCTTGCGGACGAGGAGCAGGCGAAAGATACGATCCGCGGTTTAAAGAGTGCGGAGGGCTTTATCAGAACCCAGCTGGCAAAAAAAGTAAATCTTCGGAACACTCCGCAGATCTTCTTTGTGCTGGACCAGTCTATCGAGTACGGCGTCCGCATGTCCAAGCTCATCGATGAGGTGACAAAGGATATGCCGGAGGAGCAGGAAGACGACGGAACTGAGAGCGAAAATTAAACGAAGGAACCGGTCTGCGTGGAAAATACGCGGACAGGAGCGTACTGAAATCATATAGAGGAATCCGGTCGGACACGCGTAACGCGGATTCTGCCGGATTTTTCTGTTTTTTATATTACAATACACATTAAGGGAGGCGGAACTTTTGGGAATTCTTGATGAGATGCTGGAAGGAAAGAAGAGCATTGTGATCCTGGGCCATGTAAATCCTGACGGGGACTGTATCGGTTCCTGTCTGGGACTCTATAATTATCTGAAGGAAAATTATGAGGGGCTTGAGGTCTCGGTGTATCTGGAGAAAATGGGAGTGAAATTTTCCTTTCTTTCCGGTTTTGAGGATGTACACACAGAATACGACGACACAAAAACATTTGACCTTTGCATCACATCGGATGCCAGCGACGTTCCACGCCTGGGCGTCTTCGCCCCGTACCGGGAGACAGCAAAAGATACATTCTGCGTTGACCACCACATCACGAACAAGGGAATGTGCAGGGTCAACGTGATCGAGAGCTGGGCAAGCTCCGCAAGTGAGGTGGTGTTCCGCCTTCTCGATAGGGGAAAGATCAGCAAAGCGGTCGCAGAGTGCCTGTACACGGGGATCGCCCATGACACCGGTATCTTCAAGTTCTCAAACACATCGAGACAGACCATGGAGATCGCCGGGTTTTTAATGGAAAAGGGCATCGATTTCCCAAAGATCATCGACGACAGCTTTTTTGCGAAGACATATGGTCAGGCGAAGATTCACGGCCGGGCTGTTCTCGAAAGTGTCCGGATTCTGGATAACCGTTGTGTATACACGGTTGTCACGACGGATGAGTTAAGGGAATATGGCTGCACCGTAAAGGCCACGGACGGAATCGTGGACCAGCTTCGGATCATTGAAGGCATCGAGATCGCGTTTCTGCTCTACCAGACGGGAAATCCTGACGAGTACAAGGTGAGCCTCAGAACGAACTCCGCAGTGGATGTGAGCCGGATCGCCCTGAGCTTCGGCGGCGGCGGACATGTGAAGGCCGCAGGCTGCACGATGACGGGGGAGCCGCAGGAGATCGTGGAGAAGATCAGCGGAAAGATCCGCGAGCAGTGGGAAGAGCTCAAGTAACGAACACCGGAGGAAAGAATGTACGACGGAATTATTAACGTATATAAAGAAAAAGGATTCACCTCCCACGATGTGGTGGCGAAAATGCGGGGGATCCTGGGTCAGAGAAAGATCGGTCATACGGGGACTCTGGATCCGGCGGCGGAAGGTGTTCTTCCGGTGTGCGCAGGAAAAGGCACGAAGCTCTGCGATATGCTGACCGATCACGACAAGACATACAGGGCTGTTCTTCTTCTGGGAACCGAGACGGACACGGAGGACACGACGGGTACGGTGCTGGAGACGAAAGAAACATCGGGCCTCACTGAAAAAGAAGTGCAGGACGCGGTCCTCTCCTTTATCGGGGATTACGCCCAGATTCCGCCGATGTACTCGGCACTCAAGGTCGATGGAAAGAAGCTCTATGAGCTTGCGAGAGAGGGGAAAAACGTGGAGCGGAAGGCGCGCCCGGTTAAGATCTTCGATATCAAGATCGAGAAGATGGAGCTCCCGGAAGTTACGATGACCGTGTCCTGTTCAAAGGGAACTTATATCCGAACCTTGTGCCATGATATAGGCGCGAAGCTCTCCGTCGGCGGCTGTATGAAGGAGCTGCTTCGGACAAAGGTGGGCCGGTTTGAACTCTCGGAGAGCCTGACACTGGACGAGCTTCAGAAGTTAAAAGAGGAAGACCGGTTGGCGGAGGTCGTACTTCCGGTGGAGGAAGTTTTCAAGGAGCTTCCGGAGATCCGCTCGGATACGGAGGAGCTCGATAAGCTCTTAAAGAACGGAAATCCGTTCCGCAGCCGCGCGGTAAAAGATATAAGGGGCGGGGACATGTTCCGGGTTTATCATTCGGATGGAACCTTTATCGGGGTGTTTAGGTACGACGAAGGGAAACACATGTACTATCCGGAAAAAATCTTTCTGGGAGGAAATTGACATGCAGTACATCGCGGAAACCAGAGAGTTTCAGATCAAAGAGAAGACAGTCGTCAGCATCGGTAAATTCGACGGTCTCCACAGGGGACACCAGAAGCTGATGCATGAGATGTTAAAATGGAAGGAACAAGGCTTTAAGATCGCCGTGTTCACCTTCGCGACGCCTCCGGGAACCCTGGTAAAGGGAAAGATGCAGACTATGATCATGACGAACCCGGAGCGTGAGATGCTTTTGGAGAAAGCCGGTGTTGACTACATCGTAGAATACCCGTTTGATGAGGAAGTATGCCATATGGCACCGGAGAAGTTCGTCTCCGACATCCTGGTGGGACACATGAACGCCGGGGTCATCGTTTCCGGTCCGGACTGCCACTTTGGATACAAGGCAGCCGGGGACTGCGCGATGCTGGAGCGCCTGTCGTCTGAGTACGGATACCGCTATTTTGTTGTTGACAAGGAGCGGGACGAGGAAGGAAAGATCATCAGCAGCACCTACATCCGTGAGATGCTGGCGGACGGAAATATCATAAAGGCAAACAAGCTTTTGGGGTATTATTACTTTGTCACCGGAACGGTGCAGCATGGAAACGCCATCGGACACACAAAATTATATCCGACGGCGAACCTGATCCCGCCGGCGGTGAAACACCTGCCGAAGTTCGGCGTCTATGTGACGAGGGTGACCGTGGACGGAAAAACTTACGGCGGACTGACAAATGTGGGGGCAAAGCCTACGATCTCCGGGGAAAATCCGGTGGGAGTGGAGACTTATCTCTATAATTTTGCGGGAGATCTCTACGGAAAAGAGATGAAAGTGGAGCTTCTCGACTTTGTGAGACCGGAGATGAAGTTTGAGTCTATCGGCGCGCTGAAGGCACAGCTGGACCATGATATCAAGGAGTGCCAGAGACGGTATCTGGAGTTTGCGTAAATATTCATAAATTTCAGAAAAGTATCATAAAAAAGAACATCATCCGTTTCCCGCAAAAGGATGGGAGACGGGCGTATCTAAAAAGAGAAGGTAACTGTCTGGAAAAGCTTTGCCCATGCAGTGCGGATCTGACGGACAGTTATACATGGAGAAGGAAGAATTGGAGTTAGAAAATAAGCCGGAAGGCGTGGGAAAAGAAAAGCAGGCGCCGGAACAGAAGCCGGCGATGACATATGCGGAATTTAAGGCCCAGAAAGGGAGAAAACGGGGGAAAAACCGTGGGACCGGAATGAATAAGGACCTGGCGGTAAAGATCGCGGCTGTGTGCGGCGGCGTGGTCGTTCTCGTTGGTGCCGTTGGCGGCGGCCTCTACTGGCATGAATCCTCAAAATACAAGACATGTTTTCTGCCCGGAACCATCGTTGACGGCATGGATGTGACGGGAAAGACGGCATCGGAAGTGGAAGACGCCATCATGGAGCAGTTAAAGGGATATACGCTGACCATCAATGGGCGCGAGGATCTCTCTGAGTCCATCACCGGGGAGAGTGTGGGACTTTACGCGGAGTTTGATGATACGTTAGATAAGGCCATCGCCTCCCAGAAGCCGATGGACTGGGGAAAATACCGGTTTGGAAAAGCGGTGAATGAGGTAAATACGGATGCCCTGCTCCGCTACAGCGACGATATGCTGAATGAGGCATTAGAAGGTCTCTCCTGCATGGACGAGGAAAATATGAGAGAGCCGGAGGACGCGAAGATCTCTGATTATGATTCCGCAACAGGCTCTTACTCGATCATAAAAGAGGATGAGGGAACGGAGCTCCAGGAGGACAAGGTGAAAGAGGCGGTCGCCACTGCGATCATGTCCCTGGCGGAGAGCGTGGACCTCGAGGAGCAGGGATGTTATCTGGCTCCTTCGGTGACCTCCGAGGACGAGGCACTTAAGACGGCCTGCGAGACCATGAACAAGTATGTGGGGGCGAAGATCACATATAAGTTTGGAGATAAAGCGGAGACGCTGAACGGAAATGAGATCCATAACTGGCTCACGGTCAACGGGACGAGCGTCAGTGTCAGCGAGTCGAAGGCGGCGGAGTATGTCAAGAACCTGGCATCCACCTGTAACACCGCGTATAAGCCGAAGACATTGAAGACATCCTACGGAAAGACGGTGACCATTACCACCGGAAATTACGGATGGAAGATCGACCAGGCGAAGGAGACGGCAGCTCTCGTGAGCCTCATCAAAAATGGGGAGCAGACATCCAGAGAGCCGGAATATTCCCAGAAGGCCGCGAGCCATTCGGGAAATGATTATGGAAATACATACGTGGAAATCAACCTGACGGCGCAGCATCTTTACTTCTATGCGAATGGAAAGCTTCTTGTGGAGTCGGATTTCGTGTCCGGAAATGCTGCGAAGGGCTGGAGTACCCCGGCGGGTGCTTATTCCATCACGTATAAGCAGAGAAATGCGACCCTGAAAGGCCAGGGATACGCGACTCCTGTTTCCTACTGGATGCCGTTTAACGGCGGAATCGGTCTGCATGACGCGAATTGGAGAAAGACATTTGGCGGAACGATCTACAAGAATGGCGGATCCCACGGCTGCGTCAACCTGCCGCCGGCAGTGGCGAAGACCATCTACGAGAACATCTCCGCGGGAGATCCGGTCCTGTGCTACCATTTAGACGGCACGGAGAGCTCCAAGACCAGCGGAACGAAGAAGGACGGAACGGCGGAGACAACGGCAGCTACGACGGCAGTGCCGACAGCCGCGGCACCTGAGACGACGGCAGCACCGGCGACCA